>VFQR01000263.1_pt1 | contig 94030 bp, 53 predicted proteins | sample 3512321 | NCBI WGS metagenome assembly VFQR01 (sample SAMN10412374, study PRJNA504923) | tailings metagenome | isolation source: Relicate 3 Philex TSF1 revegetated site | place: Philippines: Tuba, Benguet | collected 2017-08-29 | reverse complement strand
ACCGATGGGGTGCGAACAGATGCGGCAGCAAGGGCTGCGTCGGGTGGCGTTCACCCCGGAGTTGCGTGCGTACGCTGCGGAGCTCAACAGTCAGGACATCTCTTACGCGATCGATCCCGAACAGAGCGCGATGGCGGTGTCGTTCCGCGATTTTCACCGCCGGGAAGGCAATTGCGCCATCCGGCTGGTGCCTCTGCGCGCCGGCGACCGCCTGCTCGGTTGGATGGGGCTCGGGTTTGGCGCCGATGCAGTCCATTCGGTCGACAAGATGACCTTGTTGCGCGGCCTCGGCGACCAGATGGCGCTGGCCGTCGAGTTGACGCGCCTCGCGGCGGTGGACAAGACCGCGGCCGTCAATCGCGAGCGCGAGGAAGCGGCGCAGCGTCGTGTGGCGGAACTCGCCGCGGCCAACGACACCCTGCGCCGGGCCACGGCCGGTCTGGTGGCGGATGCCGGCATCAGCCCCTTCCTCTGCGCACTGATGGCGGAAACCACGCTGCTGAGCGGGGCAAAGACGGCAGGCATCTTTACCTACGACGATGCGACGGAACGACTGCGGATGTTTGCCCTGACCACGGACGGCGTGGCGGTGGATCTGGCGACGGATCCGCGCATGGAAGTCTGGCGCGACGATGTGCCAGAGTTCATTGCGCGAAAATGGATCGAGCAGATGCGCACGCGGGATTTCGCGTCGTTCGACAACCACACGGCTGCGAGCGATCACCCGTGGCCGATCAGCCGTGCCTGGCACATCGCGATGGGGCATCGCTTCGTCATCACGGTGCCGTTGTATGCCGGTGGACGCCTCGTCGGAACGTTCGGTCAATGTTTTGCCGATGGCTACGACGTGGCCTCGTTTGATTTCGGGATGACCCGGGTGCTGGCCAACCACGCCGCGCTCGCCCTGCATATGATGAAGCTCTCGCGCGAGGCGCGGGACGCGGCCACGGCTGCGGCCGTTTTGAGAGAGCGCAACCGCATCGCGCGCGACCTGCACGATACGCTGGCGCAGGGCTTCGCCGGGGTCATTGCCCAGCTCGGAGCGGCGGAAGGTTCACTTGACCTCGAGCATGCCGCCGGGGCACGCGCGTACGTCGAACGGGCAAAGGCGCTCGCGCGGCTGAGTCTCACCGAAGCTCGGTCGAGCGTGCACGCGCTGCGCCCCTCGGGGGAGTCGGCTCCGCTCACGCCCCGATTGAGGCGCCTCACCCAGGATATGGTGCAAGGGCTGACCCTGAAATGCACCGTGGATGAAACGGGAACACCTTGGGTATTATCGCCAGCGCTCGATTGGTGCGCTTACAAGTTTGTTCAGGAAGCATTGGCGAATGTCATGAAGCATTCGGGGGCTACCCAACTCGATCTGGAGGTAGTCTGGTCTGATCGGACGATCAGTGTCTCCGTTCGCGACAATGGACGCGGCCTGCCGACAGGCGTACCACCACGCGGCCTGGGCATGGTTGCCATGACCGAGAGGGCGGCGGAATGCGCAGGCACGCTCCGCTTCCGGCCGGTGCCTGCGGGCGGGCTGGTCGTATCCTTGGAGTTGCCGCGGGCCGCATCCGGTCCGTGAAGTGGTTGTCTTTCCGCGATGCCGGCTGTTTATCGTCGCGCGGTGTGGACTTGCAGCGATGCAGCTGATCGCCCAAGCACGATGATCAGCCGATCACGACCATGGCACCGGCAAAACCATCCCTACAGCGGTTGATTGGGACCTGTCTCGGTTTCGTTACCGGACTTGCCGAGGCCACCGCCGAGTTCAACCTGCCTTTGGCCGAGTCGCATCCGATTCGGGTGGAGCAGGCCGCCGAACTGGATCGTTACATCAAGCACCGGCAGGGTGACGATGCCGTCTTGGCCGAGGTGTTTCGGCCCGACTACGCCTCGCTGGCGGCGTACGAGGCTTCCGGTGCGCGTTACCGGGCGACGCTCGAGCAAGCCCTCGGCTTTCCGCCGCCTTCGGCTGTCGCCTCGGCGCAGCCGCGATTCGAGTCGCTGGGCGAAGATCACCATGGAGTGTATCGGGGAATGTATCTGGAGGTGCTTCCCGGCGTGAACGTGGTCGGCATCTATGTTGTGCCCAAGGCAGCAACCGGGCCTGTGCCCTTGATCCTATCGCTTCATGGCGGCGGCGGTTCGCCGGAACTCGCCCTCTTCAATGGGGGCTCCAATTACCATGAGATGGTGCGGGGGGCGGTGAAGCGCGGCTATGCGGTCTTTGCGCCCCAGATGCTCTTCTCCTCGGAGGGTCTGCCGAAGGAGATTCGTCGCATGACCGACCGCCGGCTGCGGCATGTGGGGACGACGATCACAGCCGTGGAACTGTTGAAGATTCGGCGTGCGCTCGACGTGCTGGCCACGCGGCCGGGCGTGGATGCAGGCAGGATCGCAGTCGTGGGGCTGTCGTATGGCGGCTTCTACGCCCAGTTGCTCGCCGCGCTCGATCTGCGGATTAAGGTGGTCGTCAACAGCTGCTATTTCGGGGTGCAAGAAGGGCGCTACGCCCGGGACGAACTGTCGATCCCGACGGACTTCGAGATCCCCCACCGTTTCACGCTGTTTCGTGACGAAGATGTGGCGGCGCTCGTCTGCCCACGTCCGTATTTCATCCAGGCCGGCAGTATGGACGGAGTCGATCACCGCGAACCGGGCAAGGCGCTCGCAGCCGAGGTCGCCGCGCATTACGAGCGCCTCGGCGTGGGAGATCGTTTCCAGCATCTCGTCTTCGACGGAAAGCACGAGTTCCACGACGCGTCGGCGTGGGCGTTCGTGGAACGGCACCTTCGCAGCTCACCGGACTGAGATCAGGGTCGCTCGGCCATTCAGCAAAGGGCCGCGAGGAGCACGCACATCGACTCCTCAAGCGAGTCCGAGCTTTTTTCGGACCTCGAGCGAGGGGCCGGGAAAGGCGGGCAGGGGCATGTTGCCTGTGTAGCCGATGTCCTTCATGCCGACGGGCGTGGTGTAGAAGCCGCCGGCAGTGAGGTCGCGGAAGCGGGCGAAGAACCGTGCCGCTGATTGGAACTCGGGCCTGGCCTTGGATAGGTAAGCAATGTCGGTGCAGAGCGCGTCTTTCTGCTCTGGTGCAAGCCGAGCAAAGGGGCGTTGAAAGCGGCGCTCCGCCTCGGCGTCGATCCAGGTCAACCCTTCGAGCAGGAGGGTGCGATCCGCCGCCTGCTCGGGATACGGTGAGCTGATCCACTCGTCGATGAAGTCATGTACGCCCACGCTCGACGCACTCGGCGAGACGGGATCGGCGGGAATGATCGTATCGCAAAGCGCCGCGACGGTGACCCGTTGGGCTTCGGTCAGGGTGAGCGGCCAGACGTCGCCCGGTTGGTAAATCTTTACCAGGTCCGGATCGGGTCCATAGCCCGTTCCCAGACGCGGCGCGGCGGCGTCGGCGGCGGGAGCATCGGATCGCAGTGCGACCGTGGAGGCCGCGACCGTAAGCATCCATTTGATGGCCGTGCGGCGATCGAGCCGCGGCAGGAGGGAAGAGGAAGCGGTAGGCATCGGACGGAATGCGCAGAGAAACGAGACGGAGGGCGCGGGAGTGAAGGACGTGGCAGTGGCGGGCTACAGGTTGCCCTTGCCGAGCTCGTCGAGCAGGTAATGGCAGGCGCGCCAGGCGAGCGCCATGATGGTGAGCGTGGGATTCTTGTCGGCGTTCGAGCAAAAGGGGGCGGCGTCGGTGATGAAGAGGTTCTTCACGTCCCAGGTTTGCCCGAAGGAATTGGTGACGGAACGCTTCGGGTCGTCGCCCATGCGTGCGCCGCCGACTTCGTGTTTCACATTGCCGCCCGGTCGGATCGCCGTGCTCGGATCGGCTGCGGGCGGCGTACGGACCCGACCGCCCATGGCTTCAATGACGGCGGCAATGGTCTTCTGCTGGTGCGCCACCTGCCGGAGTTCGTGCTCGGACCATTTCCAATGAAAGCGCAGGACGGGTATGCCCCACTTGTCTTTCACGACCGGGTCGAGTTCGCAGAAGCAGTCTTCGTTGGGGATCATCTCACCGCGGCCGCCGAAGCCGATCAGCGAGCCGTAATAGCGCCTCGCGTCTTCCTTGAAGGCGCGGCCGAAGGAGCCGCCGGTAAGCCATTCGAGGCCGGCGTTGGTGCCGAGCGTAGGCATGCGACGTCCGGTACTGAACTCGAGATGATACCCGCGGGCGAAGTCCAGTTTCCCGGCCAGTTGCTCTCGGTAGAGCCACCAGGGGATGTAAACGTGGAGGCCGCCCGCGCCATCCTCGTTGGCTGGTGGCAGGTTCTCCAAGGCGGGAATCTGGCCACCGAGCCCGGCGGCCACCGTATCCATGATGTACTTACCGACGAGTCCGCTGGAGTTGGCGACGCCCGCCGGGAAGCGCGGCGAACGCGAGTTGAGCAGGATGCGTACGCTTTCACAGGAGCTGGCGGCGAGCACGACCACCCGGGCGGCGGCGTGACGTTCCTCTCCCGTGGTGCGGTCAATGTAGCTCACGCCCGTGGCCTTGCCGTGATCATCGAGGGTGATTTCCCGCACCATCGCATCCGTGAGGATATCGAGGTTTCCCGTGGCGAGGGCCGGAGGAAGGTGAACGGTCGGGGATTGGTACGTGGCCTTGATCGAGCATCCGCGTCCGCAGTCGGTTGCCCAGAAGCAGGCGGCGCGGGCGCGCATCGCCTCGGCGAGAATGCGTTGCGCGCGCGGATTGCCCGGGTGCAGCCGCGCCGGGATCGTGTCCGCATCCTGCCGCGCGGAGAGCACGGCTCGGTGGATCGGCACGACGGGAAGCCCCAGCGTTCGGGCGTGTTTGCGTGCGAGCATTTCGCCGGCGCGCATTGCGGGCGGCGGGAGGAGCACGCCGGGCGGGGAATCAGGGGTGTTCTCGAGCCCCTCGCGCGAACCGTAGATGCCCACCAGCATTTCCACCTTGTCGTAGTAGGGAGCGACGTCGTCGTACCCGATCGGCCAGTCGAAGCCGAGGCCGTCGCGGCTGTAGGGTTTGAAATCGTAGGGTCCGTTGCGCAGCGAGATTCGCCCCCAGTGGTTGGTTCGTCCGCCCAGCATCCGGGCGCGCCACCAGGTGAATTGGCGTTTGGGGTCGCTGGAGGCGTTCGTGAACGGTTCCCCGGGTACATTCCATCCGCCGTCGACCGTCGAGTCATAGAAGCCCATCGGCTTGTCGGCGGTCGCCGAGCCGCGCAACGGTGCTTGTCCCTCGGTCTGGAACATGGGCGTTTCCGTCACGGGGTCATAGTTGCGACCGGCCTCGAGCATGAGGACCTTGGCGCCGGCCATGGTGAGCGTGTACGCAGTCTGGCCGCCGGCGGCGCCCGAGCCAACGACGACGACATCGTAACTGGGTTGGGTTTTCCGATTAGTGAGGAAGGGCATGCGTGACGAGTGATCGGTTACGAGGAGCGGGGCGGGACGCCGGAAGGTGGAGAACCGGGGAAGGGGAGCGGACAGGCGGTCTAGGGGATGGCAGGGAGCAGGCGGTATGTCTGGATCTGCTGCGGCGCAAATGTCGCCTCGAGCTGACCTGCGCGCAGCGGAGCGTCTTCGAGATCGGTTTCGATGTGAGTCGTGAGCCGGGCCGAGGCCAGACCTGACGGCAGCGCGATCTGGGCGGTGGCGGGCGCGTCCGTCACATTCCAAAGGCGGGCAATGAGTCCGTGCTCGAGACCCTCTTCGGCAGGCTTGAGCGCCCAGAGGAGGGCTGCGTCCCCCGTCACGGTGACGAGCGAGTGTTGGTGCTCGGGGAAGGCCGTCGGCCCGTTTCGGCTGATGACGGGCGCGGCGAGCAGAGGGTTCTGGTGCTCGAGGGCGAAGCGCATTGCCTTCGCGGGATCGTACCCTTGGTGAGCCCGCAAGGCGAAACGCTGCAGGAAACGCGTGGCTCCATTCTGGTCACGAATGCCGAGGTTACGGCCGTCGACCTGACCGCCCGCGAGGACGCTGAGTTGCGGCGTGGCGGTGTCGAGCTGTTGAGGCGTGCTGCGGCCGAGCTTGGCGAAGGCGAGATCGGCATTGGACAAAGTGATCCCCCGGTCATTGGCGGTGGAGCTGATGTCCGCGAAATGGTTGACCGTGATGTAATCGTAGCGGGCGTGGGTGTCGGCGTAGTGACCGCCGTCCGACGCAAGACGGTTGAGGTTGATCGCGCCGATCTCCTCCGTGTGCACCCGGGGTTCTTCCAGGTCGAACGAGAAGACCCAATGCCGGATGTCGCCGAAGTTGGCTTCGATCCGGTTGACGATCTCGACCCGGTCCGAGCCGCGATGCAGCGTGATTTCCGTTGTTCGCGGCAAACCGGCGGTGGTGCGGGCGCGGATCGTCACGGAGACCGGTCCCGATTCCACCACGGCAAGCGCTTCGCCGTCATCGGAGGCCGCGGCGAAATCGTTGAGGTGAAGTCCGTCGACCTCGGCGGCCAACTCGCGACCGCCCGGCAGGAGCGGGACGAGGCTCGTGAGGGCGCCATCGCGGGCGAGGCGGAGGCGAACCTGCGCGTTGGCGAGGCGGTCACTCTCGAACGTCGCGGCCGGGTCCGTGGGTGCCGAGCCGGGGCCGGGGCGGATCTCATAGACCTTGTAGCCGACCGCCGGCACGTCGGTGGCAAGGATGCGCAGGAAGGTGGCTCCTTCTTTGCGTACGAACTGGTGAGGCACGTCGCGCCCTAGGACGAGATCGTGCACGTGGATATCGGTCGGGCCGCGATAGCGGTAATCGGTGACGTCGTCGCGCGGCCAACCGAGCGGATTGAAGACGAAGAAACGGTGAACTTCGGGGCTGGGGCGCGGAATCTGTCCTCCCAGGCGGAGCAGCCCCTCGGCCTGGAGCGAGTCGACGTAGAATTCGATCCGGGTGGCCAGCAATTGTTGCCAGGCAGCGCGCCGCTCCCGACTGACGTGGCCGTCGGCCGTCCAATCGTGCTCCCAGTAGAGGCCGAGGTCGGCGAAGGCGCGGTCGCGGTCCTCGGTGTACGCGGTGAGGAAGGCGGGATAGCCAAGGGTGGCGTAGATCGAGAGTGCCTCGGCGGACCGCAGCTTCTCGACGGCGCGGCGAACCTGGGCCGACGTTTCGGCCATCGAAGCGGAATAGAGATCCCATTCGTTGCCGTAAGTCAGCGAGAGGCTTGGGAGCGACGCGCCGTAGGTGCGTTCAAAGTCCGCAAAGTAGTCCAGCTCGTTGGATACGATCACCTGCCGGTCGGGCGTTGTGAGACGCTGGGCAATGACGTGAAAATGATCGGAGTAGGGCGAGGCGATGATCTTGGCGAAACCCGGCTGGGCGGGGATTTCCGCGGGCGGGGGCTGGCCGGTCTTGCGGGCGAGGTCGTCGCCGCCAAAGCCAAACAGGCCCACCACGCGGTAGGGCTGGCCGGTGGCCGGATTCACGTGCCGCTTCAGGAAGCCCTCGTTGGTGGCAACCCATTCGGCGGCCTTCTCCGGAGATCCGGCCTCCCAGTAGCCGCCAATGTTGTAAGGGCCGAGTGAATACCACTTCATCAGCTGGCGCCGACCGTCCGGACCTGCGTGCCAGTAAACCTCGTGCGGGCGGGCGGAGAGCACGCCCTCGTTGGGCAGCCGGCTGGCGCAGCCGCAGACCCCGCGCCAAGTATAGGGAGCGCCGGAGCCCGCGAACACCGACGCGAGGCCGCGAGGCAGCGTCTGGTTCTCGGTCGCCGATGCGAGGCGGAAGCGAAGGTCGTGCCGGCGTTCCAGCCGCCCGGCATAATACAGTCCGCGCAGCGCGCCCTCGAGCGGCTGACCGCCATAACAGGAAACGAGGGTATTGAGCGGCGCACTGATCGTGCCGTCCTTGAGACGGGTGATGAGCCGGGCGAAGTCGGACGGACTCTTTTTCCGCTCGTAGTTCCACAGCCAATAGCTCCCGTCGGCGTTGAAGCGGTTGCGGTAGGGTGAGGGGTTGCCGGCAGTGGCATCAGCCAGCTCGAGATGGAAATCGAGCAGATCGACGAACACCTGATCATAGGTGGCGGCGTCGGCGGTCCACATGTAGTCCGTGTGTTCCTCGTTGGCCAGATAGAGGCGGGCCGGTTCGGCCGCGGTGACGTAGACGCTGAGCAGGGAAGCGAGCCAGGGTAGCTTCATCGGGGGCACCTCCCAGTGCGACGGGATCACCCAGACGACTCAAGTGCCGTGACCGTTCGCGTCATTTACACAGGTGACGAAGCTCGTCGACCCGCGCCCTGCGAGGTAGCGCCTGGGCAGGAGGCACGTTTGGCCACGGGAAAGCCGGTAGTCACTTACCTGAGTGAGCGCAGGCCCGATTGCTCATTAGCCGCGCGTCGTCCTTCAGTTGCCCCGCTTTGCCCCACCACCTGTTCCCCGATGGCTTGTCGTCCCTTGGCCGCTTTTGTCTGTCCGCGCACACGAACCTGTTGTTCGTGGTCACGCGGTCGCGTTTGGGTCGTGGCCATTGCACGCGGCAATCCCGGAACGTCTCACGCTGGGCCTCGTGTTTATGACCAAGGCGGAGTGGTTACCGATGGATAGTTTTGGATAGCAGCGATGTTTACCCAATGGCCGGCAAACGCCGCGAAAGGACACCCCACTTTTGGTCCGAACCAAGAATTGTACATTATAAGATAATAGAAAGCAGTGACTTAACATCTAGCCGATCTTCGGGGCATCGCCTCTGCTAATGATGAGGCGTTCTCCGTCCCCGAGCGGCGAATCACCTTAGCCCCCCTTACCCCTCTGTGGCGGTGCCGCGATTTGAGCGAGCCCTGCCATCCTCATTGTCCAGCACCCCTGTGCGTCTCCCAACCAGAAACACCACCATGAACAAGCAACCCCTAAGAGATGTGAACCCGCCAGGCGTGGCCCGGCGTTACGCGATCGGGTTGGCTGCGCTGCTCGCGGCCAACGCCGCGATCGCCCAGCCGACGGCTCCGACGGCGAATGCACCCGCGCCGTCCGCGCCGGCGCCCGATCAAATCGAACGCGGCGCACCCAATGCCCCGGCGGAAACGATTGAACTCAGTCCCTTCCTGGTCTCGGCCGAGTCCGAGACCGGCTACCTCGCGACCCGCACCCTCGCGGGCACGCGCATCAGTTCCGACATCCGGGACATCGGTTCGTCGATCTCGGTTTACACCAAGGATCTCGTCGACGACCTCGGCATCACCAACCTGAGCGACATTTTGGTTTATGGTACGAGCACCGAGGTGGGCGGCGTCACCGGTAACTTCTCGGGCAACAGCGACACGAATGCCCAGGTTACGGGCGACAATGTCCGCACCGAGCCGCAAGGCAGTTCGCGCACGCGGGGTCTTTCCGGACCCAACAACATGCGCAATCTGTTCAACACCTCGATTCCGGGCGATGCGTACATTTCCGAATCGGTCACGGTGAACCGTGGACCGAACGCCGTGCTCTTCGGCGTAGGCAGCCCGGCTGGCGTGATCGACACGACGCTTTCCCAGGCCGACTTGCGCAAGAGCTCGACCAAGGTGGAGTTTCGCACCGATCAAAATGGCAGCCTGCGCGCCTCGGTGAACACCAATCAGGTAATTTTGCCCCGGCGCCTAGCCCTTCGGTTCGCCGCGCTGGACGACCTGGAGAAATTCAACCAAAAGCCGGCCTTTGAGCACAAGGAGCGCGTCTACGGTGCGGCAACCTACAAGCCCCTCGAGCGTACCACGCTGCGCGTGAATTTCGAATCCGGTCGCAGCAAAGCGAATCGCCCGATCACGGTTCTACCGTTCAATAGCATCTCCGAGCAATGGCAGGCGCTGCCGGACAGCCAGAAGACCTTCAACTGGCGCTTCTACGATGACCCGGCGTTGAACCCCAACGCCAGCACGCAGGTCGGCAATTCGGTCGTTTATCATCCGACCTATGGCCAGGCCCAGATCTTCAATCAGATCGCGCTGGTCTACGATGATCCCACCCAGAACCTGCCGAGCCGCGCGTTCAAGACCGAGATCGGCGGTGGCAACGGCCTGAACCAGATTCGCAATCCGATCTTCCATCCGGTGTTCAACCGCGACCAGGCGAGCGACGCGATCCAGTTCCTCGCTACGCGCAATGTGGGTGAACTGCCGGCGGTGGCGTTCCCCGGTGGCGTTCTGCCCGGTCTGGTGCAGTTCGAAACCTTCGATTCCTTTGCCGCCTTCGACTGGGCAGACGAGATGCTCGATGCCTCCTCGCGCCAGACCTACAAATTCAACAACCTCAATGCGACGATCGAGCAGCTCTTCCTCGACAATCGCGCCGGCATCGAGCTGGCCTACAACCGGGAGAAGTACTCCGGTCGCAACCGCAATTCGTTCTTCCAGCAGGGTAACAACAATCACATCCGCATCGATGTGAACCAGACACTGCCCAACGGAGAGCCGAATCCGAACCTCGGCCGTCCGTATGCGCAGTATGGCGGTGGCAATTGGTCCGATCCGGAAACCGACCGCGAAAACTTCCGCGCCACCGGATTCTTCCGGCACGATTTCGCCGCAAACAACGACGGTTGGATGAAGTGGCTCGGTCGCCACACCCTGACCGGCTTGTACGAGGAATACACCGTCGAGTCTCTCAGCAACAACAGCCGTCTCGCCACCTACGGTCCTGCCGCCGAAGCCGTCGCCGCCGGCAATCCGTCCAGCTTCAACCGTCGCCCCACGCTGCTGGTCTATATGGGTGATTCCGTATTGAACGGACAGCCACTCCGGCTCCGTCCAATCGATATCACCCCAATCGATGAGGGTCTAAGCGTAGATACGTTTTATTTCGCGAACAACTCCACGACTCCGTCCGTGCAGGGTAACGGGGCGGTGGTTCCCACGACCCTGGGCCTGATCGGTGAGACTGTGAACTACAATATCAACCTGATCAAATCACAGGCGGCCGTGCTCCAGAGCCACTTCCTGCGCGATCATCTCGTCACCACGGTTGGCTGGCGCAAGGATGAGTCCTTCCGCAATCGTGTGAGCATTCCCTGGAATGTGAACACCTCGCCCAAGGTGTTGTATGATATCGACGAGTTCGACATCTCCCGCGGGGCCCTGCCTAAGGAGGATGGCGATGAGATCATCAGCTACAGCGGTGTGTTGCGCTGGCCGCAGAGCATCGTCCGTCTGCCCGGCGGTTTGGAGATGAGCGTGTTCGCCAACAAGTCGGAGAACTTTACCCCCTCTGGCGGCCGTACCGACGTCTTCGGCAACCTGCTGGGTTCACCCAAGGGCGAGACGACGGAGTTCGGCATCAACCTTTGGGCGCTCAACGACCGGCTCTTCATCCGCGCGAACCGGTTTAAGACCAAGGTGGTGGGCCAGGGTATTTCGGCATCCACGGGACCCTATGCGACGGCCTATGGCAACGCCACCTACCAAATCGCCCAATTCTGGCTGTCGAGCATGAACACGAATCCGCAGATCAACCGGTTCGCCGACATTGACCTGCTCTTCAGCGCGTTGCCTCCGGGCACGCGTGAGTTGTGGGGATTCATTCCCACGGGCACCTTGGCGGAAGGCAACTTGAGCGTACCCAACGGAATTTTCCCGGTTACGCGCTCGGATACGACCGACTTCGAAGCGGAAGGCACGGAGATTGAGGTGACCTACAGTCCCAATCGCCAGTGGCGCATCACCTTCAATGTCGCCGAACAGGAGACGGTGCAGACGAACATCGCCGCCGAGGGGCGGGCGTACATCGAGCGCATGCTCCCGGTCTGGCAGCAGCTGGGTGGCAAGCCGCGCAACGCGTATCCCACGGGCTGGGACCCGAGCCGTCCGGATTCCGAACTGCCCGCCACGACCCAGACGCTCTGGCAGTGGCTCAATACGGCGGACGGTCCGCTGCCCGGCTACTACGCCTGGCTCGCGTCCGAAGGCCGCACGTCGACCGAACAGCGCAAGTGGCGCGCCAACGCCGTCGTCAACTACACCTTCACCAACGACAGCAAGCTGAAGGGGTGGAATGTCGGCGGCTCGGTCCGGTGGCAGGACAAGGTGAACCTGGGTTACCCGTCCAGCCTGGAGAACGGCGCGATCGTGTACGACATCGAGAATCCGTACTACGGCGATGACGAAACCAACATCGACATGTTCGTCGGTTATCGACGCAAGATCCTGAGCAATAAAGTCGAATGGCGCGTGCAACTCAATGCCCGCAACGTCGTCAATCTTGGCGACGATCTGATCGCGGCGCGCGTCCAGTACGACGGCTCTGGGGCGGTTTACCGCACGGCGCCCGAACAGCGCTACATCCTAACGAGCTCATTCACCTTCTGATCGGGCCGATCCTCATCCCCTTCGAGACCGGCGAGGTAAGCGCCGGTCTCGTTTGCCCCGCTGGCGCCCGAGGCGCAGCGGGGTCTTTTGCTGTAGGCTTCCGATGAAATCCATGCAGCGCGTGACGCAGAACGACGTGGCCAGGGCGGCAGGGGTCAATCGTGCCACCGTTTCGCTCGCGCTGCGTCGCATGCCAGGAATCCCCCTGTCGACCTGCAAGCGGATCGAACGTATCGCCGCCCGCCTCGGCTACCGTCCCGACCCGATGCTAGCCGCGTTGGCGAGCTATCGCAACCGGCTCCGTCCCCAGTCGTACCACGGCACCCTGCTCTGGCTGGCGGAGACCTTGCCCGAATTGCAGTGGCGAAAGATCAGGCATTTCACCGACTACCTCGCCGGGGCGGAAGCAGGGGCGGTCCGTCACGGATACCAGATCGAGGTGATCGACATCACGGAAGCGAAGGTCACGTGGCAACGGGCGGGTGCGATTGCCCGCGCCCGGGGCGTCAAGGGACTGCTGCTTGCGCCCCAGCCCCGATCGAACTCCCACCTCGACCTGTTTCCTTGGGAGGATTTTTCGTCCGTCACCTTTGGTTACACCCTGAGTCGGCCGGCGTTGCATTCCGTGACGTCGGCGCACTACCGGGCCATGATGACCGTGGTGCGCGAACTGTCGCTGCGCGGCTACCGCCGGATCGGTTGCGCCTTGAGGCCGGAGCACGACCGACGGCTCGACCGGAACTTCCTGGGAGCCTACCTCGCCGGCTGCGCCCTGGCCGGTCAGGCGCCCTTGCCCGTGTGTCCCGACGATGCCGAGCAGTCCGACGGCGAAGCGTTGCTGGCATGGCTGCGGGAAACCAAGCCGGACGCCGTGATCAGCGGCAATGTCGCCATGCTTGATGTGCTGAAGCGGGCCGGGATTGCCGTGCCTCGCCAGCTTGGCGTGGCGTGTCCCAATTTGGGCACCACGGACGGCGACCTGGCCGGCGTCGTGGAACGCAACCGGCACATCGGGGAGGTGGCCGTCGATCACCTCGTGGCGCTGATTCACCGGGGCGAGCGGGGAGTGCCCGACGTGCCGCAGCGTACCTTGGTCGACGGCGTCTGGCACGCCGGCCGGTCGGTGCGGCGCCGGGTGCGGGCCGCCGGGGTCGGACTGGGCTAGGTGGATCGATCGTAAATGGCCGGAGTCACGAGGTGCAACGGAGTCTCTCCGGCGAGGTAGCGGCGGACATTCTCGAGGGCGCGTTGGCCCAGTTCGGGCAGACGATCAAGCGTGGGACCGCCGATGTGTGGTGAAACGACCGCGCCGGGCAGGCGCAGTACGGACGCATTGCTGGGCAGCGGTTCGTGGGTGAAGACGTCCAGGGCGACGTGCAAACGTCCCTGCGTGACCCGCTCGATCAAGGCGGGTTCGTCGACCACCGCCCCCCGGCCCACGTTCACGAACACAGCCTGGGGCGCAAGCCGGTCGAGCAGCGCGCCGGTCACGATCCCGGCGGTCGACGGGGTGAGCGCTTCGCATTCGATCAGGATCTCCGCCTGGTCGAAAAGCTCCTCGAGCGTTGCGGTCGGTTCGACGTCATGGGTCCGGATGAAGTCGGGACTTACGCCGCCGGAGTAGGCTTTCACCCGTACTTTGAACGGAGCGAGCACGCGCACGATCTCCCGCGCAATCTGGCCAAAGCCGTGGATCGACACCGTCCGTCCGTGCAACGAACGGGTGGGCAGGTTGAGCAGTGCGACGGGCGGGTGGGAGGGTGGGGAGCCGAAGTGTCCGGGCCAATCCGGCATGCGGCGCAGGCTGGCGAGCAGGAGGAGAAGGGCGTGCTCGGCCACGATGGCTGCCACGCCATCGCCCCAATTGGTCACGAGCCCGCCTCGTTCGATGAAGGAGCGCGGTACGCGCCGGACCGAACCCGTAGCGAAGCACACGTACCGCACCGGGCAGTCCGGGTGGTCGAAGAAGCCCCGCGGAAGCGGCGGTGCGGCCCAGCCCAGCACCATGACCTCCGGCCGGACTGAGGTGAGCAGGGCGAGCAGTTCGTCCGGTCCGCCCACGCAGTCGAAGACGGTTACGTCCGCGCCGGCGAGACGCGGGGTTTTGGGTCCCAGGAAATGCGTTCGTTCCAACGGACTCATCGCTACGACCACGCCGACGGGCGGGCGCGCGGGCAGCAGGGGGACGGGTTTGGCGTGGGCTAAGGCGGGAGGAGACATGCAGGCGACGAAAGAGGGCGCCTAGAGCCGTCCACGACGGGCTTCCAGGGTTTGGCGGATCGCGACCATCCGCTCGGGTGACAAGGGATAACGCAGCAGCAGGACGCAGGCACCGATCAGCAGCAGCGATGGAATGACGGTATCGACGATCCGCATCGTGGTCACGGTGTCCGGGGTCTGCGCGGCGCCGAGGGCAACCTGAAAGCCGCACCACTCGACCAACGGTCCGGCGAGCACGAATCCCGCCGTGAACGCGAACTTCACGATCCACGAAAAGATGGAGGCGAACGCGCCCTCCCGACGTTCGCGCGTTTTTAGTTCGTCGTCATCGGCCACGTCGCCCGTCATCGACGGCACGATCTGCCAGATGCCGGTCAATGACGGTGCGAGGATGATCTGGTTGGCCATCGAGAGCCACGGATACTCCGGGGTGTAGGTCCACCATTTGATCACCATGCCAAACAGTGTGATCAGCAGCGCCGTCATCAGGGTCCAGGTCTTGCCAATCCGGCGCGACAGCCATGCAAAAAACGGAATCGAGGCGATACCGAGGATCATCATCAGCGTCATCTGCACCCCGGCAATCTTCGCCGCCAGGGCCTGGTCGCCACCGGCCACGTAGTAGAGGCGCAGGTAGAATCCCATGGCGTCGGACAGGTAGTAGGAGCTGGCAAAACACACCGTGATGCCGAGCAGCAGCAGGAACGGCCGATTGGTGAGCGAGTACTTGAACGTGTCGCGGAGTGTGACCTTCGGCTGTGCCGATGCGGCCTTGTAGAAACGCTCGCGCACGAAGAAGGCCGGCAGCAGACCGGTGGCGATGATGCCCAGCCCGAGGACGATCGAAAGGGCCTGCGCCCCGGCGATGGTATCGGGTTTGCCGGTCACTGGGTCGGCGAAGTACGGCAGCTGCGTGATGAACCACGACCAGCCGACGATCATGACGGCGATCTTTTGAAAGAAGGCCTTGTAGGAGGTCACCACGGTCCGCTCGTTGTACGATGGCGTCAGCTCGAAGTTCAGGCTCTCGTACGGCACGGCAAAGATCGTCGTGCAGGTGTAGAGCAGCAGGCCGCAGCCGATCAGCCAGGCGAGTTGCATGCCGTCGTCCCACGTCGGATTGACGAACCACATGGCCGGCAGGGCGAGTCCGGTGAGGATGGCGCCAACGAACAGGTACGGACGGCGCCGACCCCAGCGCGTGCGCGTGTTGTCCGAGATCCAGCCCATGAGCGGATCGGTCACCGCGTCGTAGATGCGAAAGACCAGCATCGCGAGGCTGACGGCCGTGGGCGACAGTGCCAGGGCCGTGACGAAGATGGGGGTCACCAGCGTCTTGGGCAGTTGGTTGAAGAAGATGGAGGCCATGCCACCGGCGCCGTAGGCCAGCTTGGACTGCAGCGGGGCGCGGTCATCGATCCGTTCGGGAAGGCTTCCTGACGGCGTGACCTCGGGGGCAGGCTGGGGCTGGGGTAACGATGACATGCGGACACGGTGACGTCGGGACTGGAAAAGTCCACGATGCCAACCGGTTGTGATCCGGGTTAGGACCCCGCCAACGCTGGCCCTTCGCCGGCATCGACGCGACTGGCTCCGCACTCACACGGGTTAGGGCGCGTCTGAGGAAGTGAAGCGTTCAGCGTCTGTCTTCTCTAGAAACACCGGGGAGGGATCGATTGCTCCCTCGGATCTGACGCGGTACCTTAGGCCAAGATCGCCTTCACGACGTGGGCAGGCTCGACGCCGGTGAGCTTCTGGTCGAGGCCCTGGGACTTGAAGGTGAACCGGTTGTGATCGATGCCGAGGCAGTGCAGCAGCGTGGCGTTGAGATCGTAGAGGCTCACCGGATCGCGGACGATGTTGTACGAGTAATCGTCGGTCTCGCCATGGACGATGCCGGGCTTGATGCCGCCACCGGCCAGCCAGACGCTGAAGCAGCGCGGGTGATGGTCGCGTCCGTAGTTGGTCTGGGTCAGCGCGCCCTGGGAGTAAACCGTGCGGCCGAATTCGCCCGCCCACACCACCAAGGTGTCATCGAGCAGGCCGCGTTGCTTGAGATCGGTGATCAGGCCGTAGCAGGCGCGGTCCATATCCTGGCATTGGAGCCGGTGATCGCCGGGCAGGTTGTTGTGCTGGTCCCACCCGCGATGAAGAATCTGCACGCAGCGGACGTTGCGTTCGGCGAGGCGGCGGGCGAGCAGGCAGCTTGCGGCGAACGTGCCCGGCTCGTTGACCTCGGGTCCGTAGAGCTCGAGGGTTTCCGGACTTTCGGCAGCGAAATCGGTGAGATCGGGCACGCTGGTCTGCATGCGGAACGCCATTTCGTACTGGGCGATGCGATTGAGGGTTTCCGGATCGCGGTAGCGTTCGTGGGCGCGCTGGTTGAACTTCCCGAGCGAGTCGAGCATCGCGCGCCGCGTGGTCCGGTCGACGCCGGCGGGGTCCTGCAGGAACAGCACCGGATCGCCCTGGGCACGCAGGGCGACACCGTTGTGCCTGCCGGGCAGGAATCCGCTGCTCCACATCCGGGTGAAAAGCGCCTGGGCTGCGGCCTTGGAAGACCAACGCGGCGTCAAGACGACGAAGGCAGGCAGGTCGTTGTTCTCGCTGCCGAGACCGTAGCTGATCCACGAGCCCAGACTGGCCTTTCCTGGGATTTCGCTGCCGGTCATCAGGAACGTGCACGCGGGGTCGTGGTTGATGGCGTTGGTGTGGACGCTGCGCACGACGGCGATGTCGTCCACGAGCTTTGCTGTCCAGGGCAGCAGTTCGCTCACCCACGTTCCACTTTGGCCGTACTGGGCGAACTTGAAGAGCGACGGCGCGACGGGGAAACCCGCCTGGCCGCTCGTCATGGTCGTGATGCGCTGGCCCATCCGGACGGAGTCAGGCAACTCTTCGCTGAAGCGGGCGCTCAGGCCTGGTTTGTAGTCGAACGTGTCGAGCTGCGAAGGCCCGCCGTTCATGTGCAGATAAACGATGCGCTTCGCCGTGGGAGCAAAGTGGGGAAAACCTGCGAGCGGCGGATGCACCGGTGCGCCGGTGGTCGCCGGAGCGGCGCCGGCCCGCGGTGCGAGCCAATTGAGGGCGAGTCCGCCCATCGCGAGTCCGGCCCCGGCGAAGAATTGCCGGCGTGTAAGGTGATTGAGGTAGTCATGGGCGGGATTCATGGCGGTGTCAGTTGCGCACGAGGGCTTCGTCGAGGTTGAGTAGGAGATTGGCCACCAGCGTCCACGCAGCGTGTTCCTTGGGCTCATGCGTGTCGTCCGCGGGGAGCGCCCCGTTGGAAAGTACGGCCCGCGCGGCGGCCTCGTCCCCTGCGTAGCGGGCGCGTTGGCCCTGCAGGGCCTCGGCGAGCAGAGCGCGTTCGTCCGCGTCGGGTTCGCGCCCTGTCACGGTGCGAAAGCCGTGGGCGAGGCGCTCGGCGTCTCCTCCCGGTTGGGCGAGGAGTCGGGCGGCGAAGGCGCGCGCGGCTTCGACGTGCTGGACATCGTTCATCAGGGCGAGGGCCTGGAGCGGTGTGTTGGTCGTGGCCCGACCGACGCAGAAGGCCTCCCGCGACGGTGCGTCGAAAGTCGTCAGCGCCGGTGCCGGTGCGTTGCGTTTGATGAAGGTGTAGAGGGTACGTCGATACAACGCTTCGCCCGTGTCCTGCGCGTAGAACCGCGTGTTGCTGTCCGGGTAAGCCACGGGCTCCCAGATGCCGTCCGGCTGGTACGGCCGGACCGGCGGGCCGCCGAGCTTGGGCACGAGGAGACCGGAGACGGCAAGCGCCTGGTCGCGCAGCACCTCGGCGTCGAGTCGGGTACGCGAACTGCGCGCGAGCAGCCGGTTCGCCGGATCGCGTTCGAGTCGGTCCGGGGCGAGGTGCGATGCCTGGCGGTACGTTTGCGACGTGACGAGCAGGCGGATCATCGCCTTTTGATCCCAACCGGTGGCGATGAACTCGCTCGCCAGCCAGTCGAGCAGTTCGGGGTGCGTTGGCGGCTCGCCTTGAGAGCCGAAATCGCCGGGCGTGCGCACGAGCCCGGTGCCGAAGACCTGTTGCCAAAGCCGATTGACGGCTACGCGAGCGGTGAGCGGATGGGCAGGATCGACCAGCCAGCGCGCTAGATCGAGGCGCGAAGCGCGTGGCGCGGACGCGGTGAGGGGAGGAAGGAAGGCCGGTGTAGTCGGCTCCACCTTTTCGCCCAACTGGTCATATTGGCCGCGGATCAAGACATGGGCAGGCAGGGGCTCGGGGCGTTCGCGTGCGATGGGCGAACCCGGCAGGGTTTGCTCATAACGGACCTGCTCGGCCTGAAGGCGACGGGCGGCATGCGCCTCGGCTTCCACGGCGCCACGCAGCGGGCCATAGATGTAGCGCCGGTAGTAGTCGGCGCGCCGCTGCTTTTCGTCGTCGTTCTGCTGCAGAATGAACAGGCTGATGAGATACTTGATGTCGAGCGTGACCGGCAGCGCCTCCAACTCGCGGTCGGCCGATCCCTTGCGGAGGGGATTGATCCACCCGTCAAGCGACAGCAGCGGATCCTCGGCCGCGCTTGCACTGGTGTTCACCGTACCGAAACGATCCCACCAAGCCTGACCGTCGCTCTGAACCACGCTCAGCGATGTGTAACGTGCACCCTCGTCAAGTCCAAGCGCCCGCGCGTCCAGGTCGAGGCGAAGGTAGGCCCCGGGGAGCGGCATGGGCCCCGCGACCACGACGTCGGCGTCAGGCGAGAGGCCAAGCGCCTTGGGGTCACCCCAAACCCGCTGCCGGGTGACGGCGCCGCGTTCGTCGTGGAGTTGCAGGGCGATCGCCTTGGGTGGCGAGACCGGGTCGGGCCGGACGTGCGCAAAGGCGACGAGGCCGGTCCGTGCGACCAGCGTCACGTCGCCCGCTGCGAAGAGGATGCTGCGAGTGACGGGGCCGGCGAGGAACAGCGCCTTGTCACCGCCCACCCGCGGCACCTCGGGTCCGCTGCGCCATTCTCCGGGGCCCGCGGGTTGATCGAGTCGGGCGACCGTCGGCACATCACCATCCTCGGCCCAGATCACCTCATAGGTCACCGGTGTGCGACTCACCTTGGGCAAGGCAGGCAGCAGCGCGTCCGCTCGCTGCGCCAGCGCGGCCTCCAGCGGCACAAGCTCCCGGGCGATCTGCTCGATCCGGGCAACCTGCTGCTCATCGCCGAGCAACACACGCGGCCCGGGCAGGCGCACGTTTCCGTCCCACGTGCGATCGGCCAAACCTTTGAAGAAGGCGCCGAAGGCGTAGTACTCCTTTTGTGTGAGCGGGTCGAACTTGTGGTCGTGACACGAGGCGCAGTTGCCGGTGAGTCCCATCCACACGGCCGTGGTGGTGTCGGTGCGATCGCTGGTGTTGCGCGCCTCTGCTTCCGCTTCGAGCGTGCCGCCTTCCGAGGTCGATAGGTTGCTCCGCAAGTAGCCGGTGGCGACGAGCTGGCTTACGGTCGGCGCCGGCAAGAGATCGCCTGCGAGCTGCTGGATCGTGAACTGATCGAAGGGGAGATTGTCGTTCAACGCCTTCACCACCCAGTCCCGGTAGGGCCAGATCGTGCGCTCGTTGTCCAAATGCATGCCGTGGGTGTCGCCGTAGCGAACGGCGTCCAGCCAAAGGCGGGCGGCGTGTTCGCCGTAGTGCGGCGAGGCGAGCAGGCGGTCGACGGCGCGTTCGTAGGCGCCCGGGTTCCGGTCGGCGAGGAACGCATCCAACGCCTCCACGGTCGGCGGCAACCCGACGAGGTCCAGGGACAATCGGCGAAACAGCACCTCCGGTGAGGCCTCGGGGGCCAAGGTCCATCCTTCTGCGGCGAGACGCGCGCCAACGAAACGGTCCACGGGATGATCGCCCGCCCCCGCGAGCGGCGCAGGCAACGCCGGCCGAGTGATCGGGGCATAAGCCCAGTGAGGTTCGTACCGGGCGCCTTGTTCGATCCAGCGACGGATGACGGTGCGTTGGTCCTCGGTCAGCGCGGGCTTATGTGTATCGATCGGAGGCATCCGCTCGTCCTCAAAGGTGCTCACGATGCGGAGCCACGCTTCGGACTCTTCAGGCGAACCCGGTACAAAGGCACGGAAGCCGTCGCGCTCGGCATACGCACCTTCGGGTGTGTCGAGTCTCAGCTTGCCCTTGCGGTGGGCGGCATCCGTTCCGTGGCAGGAGAAGCAGTTGTCCGACAGGACCGGCCGGATGTGGGCATTGAAGGTCGGATGCTCCGGCAGGGTCGGCTGCATCTGGCCGACGGCCGGACAAACGAGACCCAACAGCAACGACAGTGCGGCCGCCACGGTGGCTGCAGCAGGCAAGGGGCGGGGGGAGGGGACCAGCATCGAGGGAGAATAGCGGCGAAACCACGTCGTGTCTTGGAAGTGGTCGGCAAAGCGGTGTAGAATCCGCGCATCATGACTCCCGAGGAACAAAAGGCTTTTCTGCAACGCGTGGATGGGCGCGAACTCTTTCGTCTCTTCGATCTGCTGGCAGACGTCGCCTTCTTCATCAAGGACCGGCGCGGGCGCTTCGTGGTGATGAACCGCCGCTGCTGCGAGGTCTGCGGGGTATCGTCGGAGCGGGAAGGCTTGGGAAAGACGGACCGCGAACTCTTTCCGCTGCGCCGGGCGCTCGACTACGAACGGGACGACCGGGCACTGATGGACGCGGATCGCGATATGGTGAACCAGTTGGAAGGCACTCCGGAGTTGGAGGGGTCACCGCGTCTGGTCATCACGAGCAAGATTCCGCTCCACGACCGTCGCGGCCGTGTCATCGGTTTGGCCGGCTTCTCGCGGCGTGCGGAGCAGACAAGTGAACGTCCGGTCGAGTTCGCCCGCTTCGCGCCGGTGATGAAGCTGCTGTACGCCCGACCGCAGGACAAACATCCGACCGAGCGGCTGGCCCGCCTTACCGGTGTTTCGCCCAGTCAGTTCGACCGTCTCTTCCGCCGGACATTCGGGGCGTCGGTTCGCCAGTACCTGTTGAGAATCCGGGTCGAGATGGCCTGCAGGCGGTTGTCCGAGACGAACGATACGGTGGCGCGAATCGCGGCGGAGGAGGGCTTTTACGATCATGCCCACTTCAGCCGCTTGTTTCAGCGCATCATGGGGCTCACGCCCGCTGCCTATCGGCGGGAGCACCGGCGGCCTTCCGTGCGGAAAATACCGTCGCGTCCTTCCACCTGAGGGCGGTGGGTGCCTCGATCGTGACTTACGTGTGTGAACGCGCGGCGACCTGAATTTCCGACAGGGCTGGCCAACTTGAATGGATCGCCGGAGGGTTTTCGCGGGTCGCGGTCACGTTCTCATGTCACCGGCGGAGAACGCGGGCTCGCGGGCGCCTCGTGAGCCACTCCCTTTCCTTTCCATGCACCCCTCGCTCGTTGCCTCGATTAAGTCGGTCGCCCTTCTCGGGCTTGCGTTCGGCGTTTGGGTCGGCGCGACGCTGGCCTCAGAAAGTGCCTCGCTCCTTACCCCTGCGCAGGTGCGCACCGAAGCCGAACTGCTCGCCGCCGCTCGGGCGAACATCGAGCGCATTCGCAAAGGTGAGGCGAGCATCGTGGTGACCGACGCCGCCGGCCGGCCGTTGCCGAAAGTCCACATCGCGCTCGATCAAACCCGGCACGAATTTCTCTTCGGCAACCTGAGCGAAGAGGTGTTTTGCCTGGAGCCCGACGAGGCGGAGATCTTCCGCCAGCGTTTTGTCCGGCTTTTCAACTACACCGAGCTAACGGTCAAGTGGACGCCCTACGAGCGCGTCCAGGGCCGGCCCGACTGGCAGAGCCTCCAGCGCAAGCTCGATTGGTGCCGCGAGCATGGCATCGTGCCCAAGGGGCATGCCATCGGATGGACGAATCTGTCGGGCACGCCGCCGTGGCTGCTGCGGCTCCCGCCGGAGCAGGCGACGGACCTCTATCGGGCGCACGTGCTCAATCTGGTCGGCGGCTTCAAGGATCAGATCCGGATGTGGGATGTCGTGAACGAGCCGGTCACCACGGTGCCGTGGGAGTACGCGCTGAGGGATGCGGGGCGGGACGCGGCGGGCATCGCGACCGGATCGCGTTACGCGGTGGCGCAGATCCCCTTCGAGGCCTTCGTGCCCTGGGTCGAGAACTCCTACCGTTGGGCGCAGCAGGCCGATCCCACCGGGGATTTTCACATCAACGAGTTCAACATCGTCTCCAAGCGGGACGTGCGCGAAAAGTATCATCGCTTGATCGCGGAGCTGCTGAAACGTGGCGTGCGCGTGACGGGCATCGGCATCCAGGCGCATGAGCCGCGCGACATGTGGTTCCCGCCAGGGGAGGTGGTGGCGTCCTTCGATCGCTTCAACGACCTCGGCCTGCCGTTGCACATCACGGAGTTCATCCCGCAATCCTCCGGCCAGCCAATCACCGGGGGATGGCGGCAGGGCGTGTGGACGGAGGAGGAGCAGGCGGCGTTTGCGGAGCAGTTCTACACGCTCGCGTTCGGGCATCCGGCAATGGCGTCGATCCATTGGTGGGGGCTGAGCGACCGGATGATCTGGCTACCCGGAGGCGGGCTGCTGGATCGGGACCTGAACCCGAAACCGGTCTATCGCCGCCTGGACCGCCTGATCAACGAGACGTGGATGACGAAGGGGCGTGTCGTGGTCGCCGATGCGCGCGGTACGGCGGCGTTTCGCGGCTTCTACGGGCGGTACGAGATTGTGGTGACCGGACCGGATGGGCAAACGCGACGCTACGAACGCACCCTGAGCAAAACGGGCGACAACCGCTGGGAACTCGTCTGGTGAGCGGGGCGCAAGCGCCGGCGCGCCCGCGGGCAGGCGTTGCACGAATTCGCACCGGTTCCACGTTCGTTTCACGTACGCTTCACGCGAGTGCGAGTAGGCTCGCGTCGTCAGGAATGTTTCGGGGTGCTTATGCACCGCCCGAGGGTTGGCCGGGGACACGACGTCGCCGCCACTGGAGCGCCTGAACGATTCATTATGATTCGACTCGTCATCCCCCAGAGGTCGCTCTGCGCAAAGCTGGCCTCCTTCGCCTTGGTTGTGGCCAGCCTACCCTCCATGGCTCTGGCCGAGGAAGTGGCCGCACGTTGGGACTGGTCATCCGGCTGGTTTGTCAAAACCTCGGCCGGCACGAACATCATTCCCGGGGGCGATCTTACGCTCGACGGGGTACGGTATGAAGCGGAGTTCAAGAACGGACTGCTCGTCCATGGGGCGGTCGGCCGGCAGTGGAGCGAGCAGTGGTCGACTGAGATCGAGTTCTTCTATCGCCGCAATAAGGCGGAGTCGCTGACGAGCCCGGCCGGTGCGTTGGCCGGGGGAGAGATCGCGTCGACCAACGTGATGTTCAACGTCACCTATGCGCTGCCGGAGCGCTGGAGCGTGCTGGCGATCCGGCCCTACGTCGGTCTCGGCGCGGGCATTATGCAAGAGGTCGATGTCGACCTCGTCGGTTTCGGTTCAGAGGAGTTTTCAGCGAAGGGCGATTTCATCTACCAGTGGCTGGTCGGTTTGCAGCGCCGGGTGGGCGAGCGAGGACGACTGTTCGTTGAGGGCCGGGCGATCGCCGGCGGCAAGCCGTCCCTCAAGAGTTCCACCGGTCCTCGCCGGCTGGTAGCCGAGTACGATTCATGGTCCCTGCTCGCCGGTTTCGGCTGGTCGTTCTGAGCCTGGCGGCGCGGGTGCATCGTTCAACCGCTCTGGCGCGTACCTTACTTCCATGAGCCCGGAGACCGAGCTTCCGCTCCTACTCGTCGAGGACGATCCCGACATGGCCGCCAACATTGCCGAGTATCTGGAACGGCGCGGGTGGACCGTGCATCATGCGGCAACCGGCCCGCTTGCGCTCCATCTGGTGCTTGGGCAGTCGTTTGGGGCGATCATTCTCGATCGCGGCTTGCCGGGCTTGGATGGCGTCGAAGTCTGCCAACGGCTCCGACAAGGCCTGCATCGCCACGTGCCGGTGCTGATGCTGACGGCGGCGGACGGACTGGCGGAGCGCCTCGCGGGCTTTGCCGCCGGGGTCGATGACTATCTGGTCAAACCATTCGCGTTGGCCGAACTCCAGGCGCGTGTGACGGCCCTTGTCCGCCGTGCCCGGCGCTCGTTGCCTGAGGGAGTGGACGAAACCCTGCGATGCGACGACCTCGAGCTGTGCCCTCGCACGCGTGCCGTCCGCCGCGGTGGACGGGCGATCGCGCTCACCAACATGGGCTTTGCGCTGCTCGAAGCTTTGCTGCGCCGCTCGCCGGAGGTGGTGCGCCGTCGCGACCTGGAGCAGGCGCTGTGGGGGGATGAGCCGCCGGGTAGTGACGCCCTGCGGTCGCATTGGTTCGCCCTGCGCAACGCGGTGGATGGACCGTTCGGGCGCCCCTTGTTGCACACGCACCGGGGTGTCGGTTTTCAGGTGCGCCCACCTCAGTCCGGGCCTGACGCGGTGTGAACCTCGGTCGCATACGCCTCCTGCCGAGCGGACCGGTGCGGCTTCGGGCGCGCATCCTGACCTTGGTGACGGCCCTTTCCCTGCTCGGTTTCGTCGCCATGACCGGAGCCGGCTGGTTGATCGTGCTGCAGGCGGAAGACAGGATCCTCGATGCCTTGGTCACGGCAACAGTGCCAGTCGAACCGGAGCGCGAAGCCACAGAAGCAGCAACGTGGATAGAGACCTACGGTTCGGTCGACGCGTTGAAGGCGGAAACGGGACTGGAACGAGTGCCGTCGGCTCCGGGGTGGTACGACGCCTTTGCCAGCGAACATGACCGCCGGGCGATTGTGATCGAAGGCTGGCGGGATCGCGCACGGGTCTGGGCGACTCCTGGGATGGAGCGGGAGTTTCGGCTCTTGGTTCCGCCGCCGGGAGGTGGGCCGCGGTACGCGTGGGTGGATCTCACCCGCTTCGAATACACCGAAGGGCGCACAGGCGGAATCGTCGTTGCGGTCCTCCTCCTCGCCGCGGCCGTTGCCCTCGTGGCGCTCTTTGTCGGCGGCCTGGTGGCGCGCTGGACGTTGCGTCCGGTCATGGCCTTGGCCCTGCGAGTGCGCAACGAGTCCCGGAGTGAGGAAGGACAACCGCTCGCGGCGGGCATGGCCGACGACGAGATTGGGTTTCTGGCGCGGGCGCTGGACGGAGCCCGGAGTCGGGAGGCGGAGGCGTGGGCGCGCGAGAGACGGTTCATCGCCGAGTGCAGTCATGAACTGCGCACACCCCTGGCCACCCTCCGGTCTTCGCTCGCCCTTTGGCCCGAAGTGGAGGGTGATCCGGCCTCGCGCCAGCGTGTCATCGGTCGCATCGAACGCGCGGTGACGAGGACGGAGCAGTGGGTCCGCTTCTTTCTCGTGCTGGCGCGGGAGGAGCGCGAACGCTCCGGCGGCGGTTCGGTCGCGTTGCGCGACGTCGTGACCGACCTCATGGCAGAGTTCAAGGAGCAGCGAGGCGGCGAAGATCCGGTATGGAGCGTCGACCTGCCGGCCGAAGCACGGGTCGAGGCCCGTCGCGATGTGGTGGTCTGCGTCCTGCACAATCTCTTGGACAATGCCTTGAAGCACGGGCGTCCGCGCTTGATCACGATCACCTGGGTGAAATCGGGCGTCCTGTACTTGGAGGACGACGGGCCTGGTTTTCCAGAACTTCGGGAGGTCCCCAGGGAGGAGGCGGCTAGGGAGTCTGCGGGTTATGGCTTGGGATGGAACTTGGTGGAACGGCTCTGCCGGGTTCAGGGCTGGTCCGTCACGCGCGCCCGTTCGGCGCTTGGAGGCGCCCGAGTGGAGCTTCGATGCCGTGTAGCAAGGCAGGAAGCCGGGACCAAGCCCGCTGCCTGCGATCAGGCCAACTCCAGCCACGCATAGAGCGATTTGCGTGTGATGCCCAGCAGGCGGGCCGCGCCGCTTTTGTTGCCGTTGGCGGCCCGAAGGGCGGCCAGCGCGCGCTCGCGGCGGCTGGGAAGACCGGTTGTGAGATCTGTCGGATGCGTCGCCGATGACGGAGGCAACCCCTCGCCCGATGCGGCAAAGGCCATGGTCGGCATGAAATGATCGCCGGCGAGTGTGCGCGCGTCTTCAAGGAGCAAAGCCTGGCCGAGCACGTGTTGGAGCTCGCGGACGTTGCCCGGCCAGAGATGGCTGCGCAGCCGGTTCAGAAACGCGGACGAGAGTCGGCGAGGCTTCAGGTCCCACTGCCGGCAGAGGCGCTGCAGCGTTGCTTCCGCCAGCGGTTCAATGTCGTCGACCCGTTCGCGCAGGGGAGGGATGCGCAGGGTGAGGCCGTTCAGTCGAAAATAAAGGTCGGCCCGGAAGCGGCCCGCGCGCACGCATTCGGCGAGGTTCTGGTGCGAGGCAGACACGATGCGCACGTCGACCGGAATTGATGTCTCACCGCCGACGCGGGTGATCTCGCGCTGCTGGATGACGCGGAGCAGCGACACCTGGGCGTGCGGGCTGAGATCGGCGATCTCGTCGAGGAAGAGCGTGCCGCGATGGGCCAGTTCGAACTTGCCGAGCCGGCGCCGGTGGGCACCGGTGAAGGCGCCCTTCTCGTGCCCGAAGAGTTCGCTCTCGAGCAGCGACTCCGCAATCGCGCCGCAGTTGAGGGTGACAAAGGCGTGGTTGGCCCGGGGACTCATGCGGTGCAGCAAGGTTGCGACCAACTCCTTGCCCGTGCCGGACTCGCCCTCGACCACGACGTTCACATCGCGCGGTGCGAGCCGTTCGATCAGCCTGAAGACATGGCGCATGCCGTCGCTCCGGCCGATCATCTCGCCAAAGGCCTCGGCATCGGGCTCAACCGACGCCGGCGTCACAGCGCTGCGGAATTGCCGGATCGTGGCCGTGACGGACTCCTTGACTGGCAGTCGTTCGAACACGCTTCCGCCGGCGTAGCCGTCGACATCCGCGTGGCGCAGGATGTGTTCGATATCCACTGGGCTGGTGGCCGGACCACCGAAGGCGAGGCACACCGGGCGGCGCCCGGTCGAGGCCGCGGCCTCCTGCAATTCGCGGAGCTTCACCAGCGCCTGCTGGAGTTGATCGCGACGCTCGTGCACGTCGTCCACTTCGCGGGTCAGTCCGAGATTGAGAATGAGCGCATCGACGCCCGCTTCGGTGAAGGCGCGCGCGGCCTTGGCCTCCAGCGCAAAGCCAAAGGTGGCGAATCCCGCCTCCTTCGCGGCCCTCAGCATCGCGACCTCGCTGTCGAGGCCCGCACCCTCGGCTTCCATCGCGAGCCGAAACTGCCCGTCAACGAAACCGACCGCGGGCCAGTTGGTCACGCCTGCGACGCCGAGGGCGCGCAACGCGGCAAACCGTTGGGCAAGGGGCACGGTCGGATCGCTGCCCATCACTCCGGCGACCACCGGAAGCGATCCACGGGCCGGCAGCACCTGTTCGCGGAGAAGCGCAAAGGTCTGGTCGTTCGCATTGCCGTACGAGAGGAACGAGGCGAGCGAGCCGGCGCCCAGGGTACGGTACGAACCCGCGCTCAGGACCATGAGAAAATCCGCGCCCGCCTCGGCGGCGTAGCGGGCGATCTGACCGGAACCGGCGACGACCGCGAGCAGCCGGCGGGCGACATCGCGCTCGGGCTTGAGCAAGGCCGACAGAGAGGGTGGGGACGCGCACATGTGTATACCGTTGGATAGAAAAAGTGTTTAGCTGTCACCCTCGAAGCAGCGCTTTCAAGGACCAGGCGACAGCGAAGAATCTGCCTTATGCTGGCCTAAAACATTGGTAAATAGGTTGATGAGTTTTTTCGGTCAGCGTTGGCATCCGGCCTGCAAAGGAGTTAGCACCCCTCCCCTTGGATTTCACCATGCGTACCTCGCTGCCCGACCGTTCCACCCTTCTCAGATCCCTGCGTGCCAAGCTGGCACGTGGCCAGGCCATTGTCGGTGCCGGAGCCGGCACCGGGCTTTCGGCCAAGTGCGAGGAAGCGGGTGGGGCGGACCTGATCGTCATCTACAATTCCGGCCGGTACCGCATGGCCGGGCGCGGCTCCCTCAGCGGCCTCCTGGCCTATGGCAACGCCAACGAGATCGTGAAGGACATGGCGAAGGAAGTCCTGACGGCGGTGAAGCGCACACCCGTCCTCGCGGGAGTCAACGGCACCGATCCCTTCATGCTGCGCGAGCCGTTCCTGCGCGAGCTGAAGGCGCTCGGCTTTGCCGGTATCCAGAATTTTCCGACGGTGGGCCTGATCGACGGCACCTTTCGCGCCAATCTCGAGGAGACCGGCATGAGCTATCAGCTCGAGATCGACACCATCGCTGCCGCCCACGAGCTGGAGCTGCTGACCACCCCTTACGTTTTCAATCCCGAGGATGCTGCCAAGATGACCGAAGCGGGCGCGGACATTGTCGTCGCCCACATGGGTCTCACCACTTCGGGTTCAATTGGCGCCCAGACGGCAAAGTCTCTCGCGCAGTGCGTGCGGGAGGTTCAGGCCATCATCGACGAGGCAAAAAGCGTCCGCAGCGACGTGATCGTACTCTGCCACGGCGGACCGATCGCCACGCCTGACGATGCGGCCTTCATGCTCGAATCCTGCCGGAGCCTCGATGGCTTCTACGGCGCAAGTTCAATGGAGCGTCTCCCGACCGAGAAGGCGCTGACGGCCGAAGTACGGCGTTTTGCCGCCCTGCGGATCTCCACGGATAGCGCCGCCGCGAAGGTGTCCAAGTGAAGACCATTGCTGTCATCGGTACGCTCGACACCAAGGGGCGGGAGCACGCCTTTGTCGCCGACGCGATCCGGGCGATGGGACATGCGCCGCTCTTGATCGACGTCGGAGGCCTCGGCGCTCCTCAGGTCACGCCTGACATTTCCCGGGAAACGCTGGCCGCCGCGGCGGGAATCGATCTCTCGGCGCTTGGCGCCGCCAAGGATCGGGGGGCGTTCATCGCCGCCATCGCCGCGGCCGCGCCTCCCTTCGTGGCGCGGCTGGCCGCCGATGGAAAGATTCACGGCATCGTCTCCCTGGGCGGCACGGGGGGCACGGCGATCGGTACGGCGGTGATGCGCGAACTGCCGATCGGATTTCCGAAGGTCATGGTTTCGACGGTGGCGAGCGGCAACGTGGCGCCCTATGTCGGACTGAAGGACGTGGTGATGATTCCGAGCATCGTGGATGTGGCCGGACTCAACCGGGTGTCGCGCCAGATCTTCACGCAGGCGGCCGGTGCGATCTGCGGCATGGTCACGGCGGTGAACCGTCCGCAGGTGGCAAGCCGCGAAAAGCCGAAACCCCTTATTGTCGCCTCGATGTTCGGCAACACGACGAAGGCGGTCGAGCACGCGCGGACCATGCTCGAGGCGGCCGGCTACGAGGTGCTGGTTTTTCATGCCACCGGTACGGGCGGTCGGACCATGGAGTCGCTGATCGAGAGCGGTCTCGTCGCAGGCGTGCTCGATCTGACCACGACCGAGTGGGCGGATGAACTGGTCGGCGGTGTGCTCACGGCCGGACCGAAGCGGCTCGAAGCGGCGGCCCGGGGCGGTGTGCCCGCGATCGTTGCCCCCGGCTGCCTCGACATGGTCAATTTCGGCCCACCCGAGACCGTCCCGGCCAGGTTCAAGGGCCGCCGTTTCTATCAGCATAATCCCCAGGTCACCCTGATGCGGACGACGCCTGCGGAGTGCGCGGAGCTCGGCCGCATCCTCGCCGAGAAGGTGAACCTTTCCATCGGCCCGGTCACCGTCCTGCTGCCGCGCAAGGCGATCAGTGTCATCAGCGAGCCCGGCGGCGCCTTTCACGATCCCGAGGCGGACGCGGCCCTGTTTTCTGGCATCAAACGCCATCTGCGCAGCGACATCCCGGTGGTCGAGATGGATGCTGCGATCAACGATCCCGTTTTCGCCGGCGCGTGCGCCGGTGCCTTGCTCGATTCCCTCCCTGCCGCGTCGCGAGTTCCGGTTGCCCGCTGAGCGAGCCGTGTCGCGATCCAAACCCGCCGGCCCCGGCGGGTAAGTGCCCCGTTTTGCCCGATACCCATGAATGCAATCCTACCCCTGCCGAGTCTTCGCGCGTTTCGCGCTCTGTCCTGTTTCGTCTTCGTCTCGATTGCCACCCTCCTTGCCGCGCAGGAACCTGCGGCTGCGAGCGGAACGATCACCGGACGCGTCTTCAATCCCTCCACCGGTGAGTACGTCAGGAACGCAGTCGTTCTCGTGGAGGGAACGAGCATCAGCACCTTCTCCGGCGATGGTGGAACCTTTTCGTTGTCACCCGTCCCGGCCGGCGAGGCTGGGGTCACCGCTCGCTACACCGGATACGTGGCGACATCGGTGCGGGTCAATGTATCGCCCGGGACTGTGGTCACGACGGAAATCCAGCTGAAGCCGGCGACGCCGGACGCTGAGACCGTCCGCCTCGATGCGTTCACCGTATCGGCGGAGCGCGAGGGCAACGCCAAGGCGATCATGGAGCAGCGTCGAAATCTCAACATCAGCACCTCGGTCAGCTCCGATGTGTTTGGCGACGTGGCTCAAGGTAATGTGGGCGAGTTTCTGAAGTACCTTCCAGGGGTCGACGTGGAGTATCAGTCCGGTGTCGCCCGTTCGCCCATGCTCGGCGGACTCGATCCGCAGTATGTCGGCGTGACCATCGACGGAGTTAAACTTGCCAGTGCCGATGCCTTCATCGCGTACGGCAACACAGATAACGGCACCGCCGGCAGCGCCTCGCGTTCGGTCGGCTTCGAGGCCCTCGTGCTCAGCGGTATCGAGTCGATCGAGGTCAGCCGCACGTTGAGCGCCGACATGGATGCCGATGCTCCGGCGGGGCGGATCAACATGAAGACCAAGCGGGCCTTCGACCGAAAAGGGCGGCGTCTGGCCTATCAGGCCGGCATCGGCGTGAACTCCGAGGCATTCAGCCTGGGGAAGTCCATCGGCCCCGAGGATGGGCCCTCGCGCAAAGCCACCCCTAATTTCCAGTTCGGCTACTCGGAGTCGTTCTTCAACAACCGGCTCGGCATTCTCTTCAACTACAGCCAGGCGAGGAACTATCTCCGCTCGGATGTCATCAGCACCACGTTCAATCGTACGCCGACGGCCGACGATCCGCGGCCCCTCGTGCTCACGGGCATCACGTTTCAATCCGGGGCGAGCTTCGACAGCAACCTCGGTGGTACCCTCACGGTCGACTACAAGCTTACGGATCGCCTGGTCGTCGGACTCGGCGTCATCTCCAACCAGTACGAGACGCGTTTCCGCCAACCGGTCCTCGCCTTCAATGCCGCGACCAACAATACCAATGCGGCCACGGGGCGCACCACGGTCGGCGGCGACGGTGTGACGGTGGTGCAAACCGGAGGAGGCGCGGGCAACACGTCGCGCACGATCAATCACGGCGGGGGTGGGGCGAGCAAGAACACGCGCACCGCAACCTTTACCCCGCAGTTCGAGTTCACGTCCGGCGCCTTTCAACTCAAGGGTGTCGGCTCCTATTCGCGGTCGCTCAACGACTATGAGACGGTGGAGCGTGGTTTCACCCGGGTGGAAACGGTGAACCCGATCGTGGCGGACTGGGTTGCGACCCGTCCGAGTCCGACCTCCAACGAATGGACGTTCACGCAGCTGTCGGGCGTGGATTGGGCCGATCTCAACAACTACAAGAATCCCCGCATGACCGCGGACGGCCGCTCGGTCAGTGACGAGCTCTACACCGGGCAACTCGACGCCCGGATCAAGCTTCCGTGGGGCAACGGCACCGTGCTCAAGTTTGGCGGCAAGGTGAACGAACAGCTGCGCAAGTCGGACAATTTCACGCCTTACCTGATCTGGTCGTACGTGGGGCCGGAAGGCGGACCCAACGGCAGCTGGGGCTTCCTGCCCTCGGAGCGTCCCTTCAGTCTCGATTCGCTCGCGACTCCGCGCATCGCGAACATGCCGGTGCTCCCCAGTCGCGATGCCATTGGCACGCTGTTCCGCGAACGTCCCGATTTGTTCGTGAACGTCGCCACGGCAGAGAACTACTACCAGGCCTACGTGCAGAACAAGCGCGACCTGCGCCAGCTGATCACGGCCGGGTACGCGATGGCCGAGACCCGCTTCGGCCGGCTGCAACTGCAGGGAGGGCTGCGCCACGAGAATACGCTGACGCAGTCGAAAGAATGGGATCCGTACACTGCATCGGAGACGGCGGCTGCCGGCTTCCCGGTTTCGGCGAGCACCCAGCGCGCCACGACGATTCCGGGCATCCAGTACCAGTTCCTGTCGCGCCCGCGCACCGTTCGCGAGGGCGAGTACGGCGAATGGTTCCCCAGCGCCAGCGGCAAGTTCGAATTCAGCGATGCGCTGTCGTTCCAGGTCGGATATAACCGTGCGATCTCGCGGCCCCCGATCAACGCGCTCAGCGGCGTCTGGGTGATCAACGAGACTGCTCTGACGGTCAACGCACCCAACCCTGACCTCAAACCCGAGATTTCCGACAATCTGGTCGCCCGAGTGGCCTACTACTTCGAGCCGGTCGGCAGCTTCACCGTGCAGGTGGCGCAGAACGAGATCGCCAACCTGGCCGTCTCGCGCGACTACACCGCCGAGGAGTTTGGCTACGGTGACGATCCGGAGCTTTCAAACTACACCTTCATTTCCACGACGAACGCTTCGGACCGGATCATCCGCTTCCGCAGCCTTGAACTCGGCTACAATCAGGCGCTCACGTTCCTCCCTGGCATCCTCCGCGGCACCAACGTGAGCGTGGCTTACACCCGGCTCTACTCCAACGCCCGCCGTCCCGGCCGCGTTCCCCACCGGGCGAGCGCCAATCTCTCCTGGACCTACGACCGTTACAACCTGCGCATCGGCGGCGTGTGGAGCGACGACACGCCCTGGACCAACACCACCGGACGCTGGCGCCCGGCCGAGCTCAAGCTCGACCTCAGCGGCGGTGTCCGCCTCACAAACTATGCGAGCTTCTATTTCCAAGCCCGCAACCTCACCAACAAGCCGCTCATCGTTTACGACGGTGCGATCGAAGGCGAGAATGGCGCACTCTCGCGAACGGTGAATACCGGGGTGCTCTGGCAGTTCGGCATCAAGGGTGAATTCTAATCGGTCAATCCGAGCCTCATGAAACCCATCAACGCCGTTTCGCTCAGTGTCGGTCTGCTCGTCACACTGTGGACCTTTGCCACCCTTGGTTACCTCGAGCCCAAAGTGATCACGTGGATCACGTTCCTGACATGGGCTTCGTTTTATACCGCCGGAGGGGGCACCGCCGGCTTGGCCAAGAGCATCGCGTGCGGCGTGGTGGGCGCCTTGGTTTCCGCCGCCGCCGTCTGGCTGAACGGTCGGCTCGGCGGCGGCACGCAGGGCATGGGGCTGCTGATCTTTGCCCTGCTGCTGGGCGCGCTCGGCTGGGTGCTGTGCCGCATTTCGCAACTCGCGATTCTCGGTGTCATCCCGGCGAGTTTCATCGGCGCCGCCTCGTTCTTCGGCGCTGGGGCACCGCTCGATCAGAAACTCGTCTGGGTGCTCGTTTCGCTCGTCTGCGGCGCCGCGATGGGTTACCTGTCCCAGCAACTCACCCAAACCCTGACGGGCAAGGCCGCGGCCCGTTCGTCCCCCTAGTCGCGGTCTTCCGCCTTCCCGACCACCCACCCATCGAGCCTGCTCGCTTTGCGCTTGGCTGAACCCTCTTGATCGCCCCTCACCACCTCCTTTGCGCCCTCCTGATCGCCACGACGTTCGTCAGGGCGCAAACGCCTGTTCTCGAACCGTGGACCGATCCGAACCTTCCGGTTCGGGAGGGTCTCGTCGCGTGGTTCGATGGCAGCCGCGAGCCGAATGCACAGGCGGCCGCTGGACTGGCTGCGGATCGCAACACGGTGATCCCCGGCCATTGGCACGATGTGTCGGGCCATCGCCGCCATGCGCGGCAGGTCGAGCCGGCGAAGCATCCTGGTTGGCGCTATGCGTTTCCCAACCGCTACTTCACCTTCGACGGACGGTCCCAGTCCTTCACGGTGGACACCCGTGGGCTGCCGGCCGAGGCGCTCACACTTGTGGTGTACGCGCGCGTGGCGGCGAAACCCACCGCGGCCCGCACGGTGGTGGCGCTTGAGGGAAGCGGACGAGACGCCGCCGATGCACTTCGCCTTGAGGTGATTCCGGACGAAACGGCGCGCGATGGATTTCGTCTGCGTTGGCGCGGCGCTGGAGTGGTTGCGGAGAGCAGGCGCCCTGGCCGCATTCTGGATGTGGGACCGGCCTTCGCGGCCACGGCGACGCTGGATGTACGCGAGGCGTCGTTGTCGGTGCACGATGAGCGCGAGATCCTTCGTCGCGAGCCGACGGCGACCGCGACGTTCGACCGTCTGCTGATCGGCGCGCCTCCAGACCGGGATGGGGCCGCGGCGGGTTTCTTCCATGGCGATGTGTTCGAACTCCTCGTCTTCGATCGCGCATTGAACGCCGACGAGGTGAAGCGCCTCGGTTGGTATTTCGATGCCAAATACGCGAGCCTCGTGGCCATCGCATCGGCGGAACCCACCCCGGCAGCTCCGGGCAGTGTGCCGCTCGAGGCCGTTTCGAATCCTCCGGTCATTCAGCCTCTCGTGCCTGGTTTCGTTGCCCGCCGTTTGCCGGTTGCCCTGACCAATATCAATTTTCTTCGCTATCGCCCGGACGGACGGCTCTATGCCGGCGCCTACAATGGGAAGGTCCATGTGTTGCGCGATACCGACGGCGACGGACTCGAGGATCGGGCGGAGGTCTACTTCGAGAGTCCCGACATCTCCGTCATCATGGGGCTTGCGGTCACGCCACCGGATTATCCGCTGGGCGAGGGGGTCTTCATTGCCAGCCGCAATCAAGTCCTGTTGCTGCTCGATCGCGATCGCGATGACCGGGCTGACCAGGTCGTTACCGTAGCCGAAGGCTGGCCGCCTCCGATCAGTGCGGGAGGCGGCGTTTCGGATTCGCTTGGACTGGCTATCGCGCCGGACGGCAGCGTGGTGTTTGGGCTCGCGACCGACAACTTCACCAACGCCTACCTGCTCAATCCGCGGACCGGCAAGGCGGGCTATTCGCTGGCGAGCCCGCGGGGGACGATCCAACAGGTGTCTCCCGATTTCAAGAATCGCTCCAATCTCGTCACGGGCATCCGCGTCCCAGTCGGGCTGGCGTTCAATCGCGACGGCGACCTTTTCACCACGGACCAGGAGGGCGCGACCTGGTTGAGCAACGGCAATCCGAGCGACGAACTGCTGCACCTTCAACCGGGGCGTCACTACGGGTTTCCGCCTGTGCATCCGCGGCATTTGCCATCGGTGGTCGATGAGCCGAGTCTCTTCGACTACGGCCCGCAGCATCAGAGCACGGTTGGGCTTTGGTTCAACGAGCCGCTGCGGCCGAACGGAGCCGCCTTCGGGCCGACCTGGTGGCGCGGCGACGCGCTGGTCGCGGCGATGTCGCGGGGCAAGATCTACCGGACGAAGCTTGCCCGGTCGGCAGCAGGTTACGTGGCCACCAACGAGACGTTTGCGCAGCTCCAACGCATCATCATTGATCAGGCGATCAACCCCGCGGGAGCGCTCACCGTGACGCTGCATTCGGGCCGGCCCGACTGGGGCACCGGTCCCATGGGCATGGGCGAGTTGTGGCAGATCGCGGCCCAGTCCGAATTGCCGCCGCAGCCCGTTGCGACCTGGAGCTCCAGTCCGAAGGAACTGCGGGTGACCTTCGACCGTCCGCTCAGTGCGGCCGTGCTTCCGGCGCTGCAGGGCAAGGTCCAAGTGGCGCAGGGTCGATACGCCCAGGCCGGTGATCGTTTTGAGACGATGCGTCCGGGTTACCAGATCATCAAGAACCAGCTTGCCGCGCCGCGTTTCGCGGTTCCGGTCGTATCGCTGGCGCTTGCGGACGACGGGCACACGCTGGTTCTCGGCACCGCGGAGCGCACTGCCACCTCCACCTACGCGATCAGCCTGGCCGCCGATCCCTTTGGCGTCGGCCGCGACGCGCCGTACGGCGGGCAGATCGACCTGCAGGCGCAGTTGACTGGGCTTGAGGCGAGCTGGGCTTCGACCGATGGCTCTGCGTCCGCCTCGCTCTGGCTTCCTCACGCCGAGTTTGCCGTCGCAAGGGAGTTCACTGCCGCCAGCGTCCCGCACCAGCGGTTCTTCGCGCAGCTTGCGCGGGCCGGGACGATTTCGCTGCGCGGTCAGCTCGACCTCGGGCTCATGCTGTACCCGGAGATCCAGGAGGGATCGCGCATCGACTGGGAGTATCCGCCCGAGACCGTGACGGTCACGCTCGATGCGGCTCGGCCGTTCCGATCAACCGTCGGCGCCGAGACCATCACCGCCTCGGCCACGGAGGCGCGGTATGTGAGCCGTCACGTCGTCGTGTCCCGCCGGGGTACGCGCGCCACCCTGGGCATAACCTTTGATGCCGGTGAAGGTGACGCCGATCTGCGGGTCTCCTGGAAAACGGACCGCAGCGACGTCGAACGACCGTTCCCGGTGCGGCGCTTCCTTTTGCCGTATGCGCGTGAGGGCGAGGAGCCGCCGATGCCGGGCAATGCCGACCTGCCCCAGCTGGCCGGCGGCAACTGGCTCGCGGGCCGGACTCTCTTCCAAATGTTCTGCGCGAGTTGCCATGCCTTCAACGGCGAGGGTCCTCGCGTCGGCCCCGACCTGGCCAACCTCGTTTATCGCGACTACGAATCCGTGTTGCGCGATATTCGCGATCCCAACGCCGCGATCAACCCCGAGCACGTCGCCTATGCCATCACGCGTAAGGACGGCACCGAACTCGTCTCCGTACTTCTCACCGAGACAGCCGAGAAAATTGTTCTGGCCCAAGTCGGCGGAGGCACGGAGGAAATCGCCCGCAGCGAGATCGCGACGCTCAAGCCGCTCACGACGTCCTTCATGCCTCCCGGCCTCGATCAGGCCATCGGTGAAGAAAATACGCGTGACCTTATGCGCTTTCTCCTCGTGCCGGGACTGGAGCCAGCGCCCGTCGTGCTGCCTGATCCGCCGGCACCTCGGTCGCAGGCGGAGTTTGAACCTGCCCTCCAAGCCATCCCCGCTCCGCCCGAGGATGCGCCACTGAAACCGCTGCGTATTGTACTCTGCGCCGCCGAGAAAGACGCCGGGCACCTTCGCCCCGGCTTGCACGATTACCCGCTCTGGCGCGAACGATGGAGCCGGCTGCTTGGTTTCGCGCCCAACGTGACGATTGAGACCGCGGACCGCTGGCCCTCGGCGGAGCAGTGGGCGCGGGCGGACATCGTGGTCGCGTTCCACAATAATCCGGCATGGAACGCGAGCAAAGCCGGTGATCTCGATGCGTTCCTCGCGCGTGGCGGAGGTCTGGTGTTTCTCCACTATAGCATCAACGCCGCACAGGATCGCCCCGTGCTTGCGCAGCGGCTCGGCCTCGCGTGGGGCGAGCGCGGCAACAAATACCGCATTGGCTCGACGCCCCTGCGCTTCCTTCCCCACGAAATCACGACCGAATTTCCGACGGATCGACCGGTCGCATTCACGGACGAGACTTATGCGCTGATGGTTGGAGATCTCACGGGATGGACTGTCCTCGCGAACTCCGATGAGCTAGGCGGACCCGCGCCGCAGGTGTGGGTCCGCGAGAGCGGCCTCGGCCGCACTGTGGTGTGCATCCCGGGCCACAGCACGTGGACGCACGACGACCCGCTCTATCGACTGCTCGTGTTTCGCGCCATGCTCTGGTCGGCGCGCGAACCCCTCGGGCGCTTCAACGCGCTGACCACCGTCGGCGCCCGCTTCGCACCCTGACGACCTATCTGCCCATCTTTCCACTGGAGATCACCGCACTATGAGGAACCTCACCACCGTTTGTGCCCTTGCCGCAGCCGCCTATGCTTCGTTCACCGTTGCCCCGGTGTCAGCGCAGGCCCTGCGTGAAAAGGCGCTGCCGAATCTCCCGGCCGGGGGCGCGGAGGTGACCGACGTGCAGATGCTCGTGCCGGGCTTTGCCGTGCGGGCGTTGCCGGTGGAACTCCGCAACGTCAACGCCGTGCGCTATCGCGACGACGGCAAGCTCGTCGCCATGACGTTCGACGGCCGGGTTTACCTGCTGACCGACACCGATGGCGACGGTCTCGAGGACAAGGCAGACCTGTTCTACGACCCAGGACGTCTGCATCTGTCGCTCAACCTTGCCCTCACGCCACCCGGTTATCCGGCGGGGCGGGGCGTGTTCATCGCCCGCAAAGGCAATCTCGCCCTGCAGCTCGACACCGATGGCGACGACCGGGCGGACAAAGAGGTGATCGTGTCTGATCGCTGGGAGAACCCCCGTCGTTTCCCGGGTGGCGCGTCCGACACGATCGGCGTCGCCCTCGATGCGGAGGGAAACGTCTATTTTGGCCTCGGCGCCGCGAATTCACAGAATGGATACCTGCTTGAGAATGGCGTGGCCGCGTACCGGATCGAAAGCGAACGCGGAGCCATCCTGAAAATGCCGCCCGACTTCTCCCGTCGCGAGGTTGTCGCCACCGGCATCCGGGCGGCCTTTGGGCTCGCCTTCAATGCGGCGGGCGACCTCTTCGCGACCGACCAGGAGGGCGCAACCTGGATGCCAAACGGCAATCCGTTCGACGAACTTCTTCATATCCAGCAGGGCCGCCATTATGGATTCCCGCCGCGGCATCCCCGGCACCTGCCCAACGTCATCGATGAGCCGAGCGTGTTCGACTACGGTCCGCAGCACCAGAGTACGTGCGGTCTCTTCTTCAACGATCCGGTGCTGGGCGGGCCGATCTTCGGTCCGGCCTGGTGGCGAAGCGACGCCTTCGTGGCGGGAGAGGCGCGGGGAAAGTTGTATCGCACCAAGCTGGTCAAGACGCCGTCCGGCTATGTAGGGCAGAACCAGATCATCGCCGCCGTTGGTTGGCTGTTGATTGATCAATGCGTGTCGCCGGCCGGGGACCTGGTGCTCACCGTCCACAGTGGGCCGCCCGACTGGGGGACAGGCGCCCTCGGCATGGGGCGCTTGTTCAAACTCACCCGTGTCGAACCTGACGCCGCCCAGCCGGTGCTGGTGTACGCGGCCAAGCCCGACGAGCTGCATGTCGCCTTCGATCGGCCGATTCCTGTGGGAGTCGAAACGGATCTCGCCGCCCGGATCGGGCTGACCAGCGGGCCTTATGTGCGGGAGGGCGACCGCTTCGAAACGTTCCGTCCCGGTTACCGTGCGGTGAAGGAACAGCAGAACGCGCCGCTCAACCGCCGGGCGGTCCGCGCTGCCAGCGTTTCGGCCGACCGACATACACTCATCGTTCACGCGGCGCCGCAGACGCTCGCGATGCCCACGGCGATCGACATCGACGACTGGCCCCGTGCCCGCGCCGTCGCTGCGAACGAACGTCCGCAACGTTCCGTGCTTTCCGTCGCCACCGATGGCACGGGCGTCGAGGCGGAGTGGCGGGCGGCCGACGGTTCTGATCGATGGTCCGGCTGGCTGCCTCACTTCGATCTCCAGGTCGCCCGTGAGCTGACGGCGGCCAGCCCGACCCACGACCGCCTCTGGGCCTTGCTGCTGAGGCCCGGCACGCTTACGCTGCGCGGACAATTGGATTTGTGGAGCATGCTGAGGCCGGCCGTCCAGCCGGGTGAGCGGCTCGACTTCAGCCTGCCATCAGAGCGGGTGACCGTGACCTTCGCCGGCTCGGCGTCAGCTCCCCGGGTGCAGGTGGCAGTCAGCGGGAATGGCATGACGGTGTCCACCGAGGGCAACGTGACTCGCATCTCGCGCATCACGCCGCGCGAGCGCAGCTGGATGCCGGTGTCGGTGACGTTGCCTACCGGCGGGCCGACGAATGGACTGCACGTTTCGTGGTCAACGATCGAGGACGGCCGTGCGCGCGCTCTGCCCTTGCACCGCGTGACCCTGCCTTGGGCCGAGCCTCCGCCACCGGCGCAAGCCCCGCGCGTTCCCAAGGAATTGGCCGGAGGGAACTGGGAGCGCGGCAAGCAACTGTTCGTGATGTGCTCCATGTGTCACGGCTTGAACAGTGAGGGCTCGCGCGTCGGTCCCGACCTGTCGAATCTCGTCCATCGCGATTACGCTTCGGTGGTGATGGACCTCGCCGATCCGAATGCAGCGATCAATCCCGACCATGTGGCGTACGAGTTCACTCTGAAATCCGGTGAGGTGCGCACCGCCGTGCTGCTCGAAGACCATCCCGATCACGTTCTCCTGGCGGTGCCGGCGAGCACGCCCGAAAAGCTTCCGAAATCTGAGATCGTCGCCACAAAGGCCTCGCCGGTGTCCCTCATGCCGCCAGCGATGGATCAGGCGCTGGGACCTGACGGCCTGCGCGATCTTCTCACCTACCTGATGCTGCCACCGCCCGCAGACGCTCAACCTTCTCAACCATGATCACACCCAAATCCCTCCTCCTCTCCTTCGGTTCCCTGCTGCTGGCGGCGTTGCTGACCGCCCAGCCGTCGACGCCGGCGCCCAATCTTGGCGCAGCCGCGCAGAAAGCCCCGCCTCTGGCCAAGAAGATCGTTCTGATCGGCGGCAAGAAGAGCCACGGTCCGGGCGAACATGATTTCCCCAACGGCCTGCCGCTCATCGCAGCCTGGCTCAGGGCATCGCCGGCCTTTGCTGCGGCCGATGTGCTCGTGTTCACCGGCGGCTGGCCGGCCGATCCGAAGGCGTTGGACGGTGCGTCGACCATTCTGCTCTACTTCGACGGCGTGCAGGAGAACCCGCCGCCGCTCATCGACTCCGGGCGCATTGCACAGATGCAGAAGGCGATGGACGCCGGTGCCGGCCTGATCACGTTGCACCAGGCCTCGACGCTCCCGGCCGGCAATACGACCGTGCCGCTCATCGAATGGCTGGGCGCGAAGCGCAACGGCATGTTCGACCGCACGACGGAGAAGGTGGCCTTGCAGCTCGCCGGCAGCGGGCACCCGATCCTCGCCGGGGTAAAACCCATCGAGTACACGGACGAGTTCTACCCGACGCTTCAGTTTCATCCGGAGCGCAAGGTGACGCCGATTCTCACGGCCGAGCTGACGCCGAAGTTTGGCGACGCGCAGAAGCAGGCCGCAAATCCCCCGGCGCGCGGGCGGCACACCGTGGCGTGGGCCTTTGAGCGTGCCAACGGCGGCCGGGCCTTCGGCTTCACCGGGGTGCACTACGTGAAGAATCTCGAAGAACCCAACCTGCGCCAGCTGCTCGTCAATGCGATCGCCTGGACCGCAAAGATTGATGTGCCGGCCGACGGTATCGCCGTGCCCGGACTGGTCGTCGGCGTCTCGCAGGTCAACCGGCGCGATGAAAACCGGGTGACGGAGATGCCATGGGGGCAGCTGCGCTGGTACACCTCCGCCGAGATGGGCAACTCGCGCACCATGACCACCGGCGTGGCCATCATCAAACCGGGGCAGTTCAATCCGCGCCATTTCCATCCCAACTGCGACGAGATCCTCCATGTCATCAGCGGCAAGATCCTGCATACGATGAACGAGGTCACGGTGGAGATGAATGCGGGTGACACCGTGAGCATTCCCCGCGGTGTGCTGCACAACGCGCGCAACATCGGCACCGTGGACGCCGTTCTCGCCATCTCGTTCGACAGCGCCTACCGCGAGGCGGTCGGTTACGACAATCCGTGAGCGCCGTCCGTTGCCGCCGCCCGTCGTCTACTCCGTCCGTCTTCGAACCTGTTTGGCTGTCCTGTGTTCTTCCCCTCATCCCTCCTGCTCGCCGCCGTCATCGGTACGGTGCTTCCCACGGTCCGTTCTGCCTCGGCCGAAGAGCCGTTCGATCCCGACCGGCTCGAGCGCGAAATCCTCGCCGCCGATCTGACCGATCCGATCCAGCTCAAGGTCGCCCCCGATGGGGACGTTTATCTGATCGAACGCGCCGGGCGGCTGCGGCGGTATTCGCCCACGGACCGGATTGCCCATGCCGCCGGTTCGCTTCCCACTGCGGTTGGCGGTGAGTACGGGCTGATTGGACTCGAACTCGACCCCGGCTTCGCCCGCAACCGGTGGATCTACCTGATGTATTCACCGGCCGGTGACCAGGGGCGTCTGATGCGCCTGTCGCGATTCACGCTGAAGGACGCGGTGATCGACCCAACGTCGGAGACCGTCATCCTGAGTTACCCCATCCGCGGAACCGGGCACCAGGGGGGCGCCCTCCAATTCGATGCCGAGGGCAATCTTTGGATCGGTGTGGGCGACGATGCCCGGGCCGCCGTCACGCCGGCGACGGACGAACGTCCCGGGAGCGAGATCTTCAACGCCCTCGCCACCTCGGCGAATACTCAGGATCTGCGCGGCAAGATTCTGCGCATCCGACCGCAGCCCGATGGCCGTTACACCATTCCCGCCGGCAATCTTTTCGCCGATCCGGCCGACGGACGTCCGGAGATCTACGTCATGGGTTGCCGCAATCCCTATCGTTTCTACTACGACTCGGCCGGCGGAACGCTTTACTGGGCCGAGATTGGTTCCAACACGGAGGAACGCTTCGGTACCGGCGGCTACGACGAGATCAGCCGTACGACGGTGCCGGGCAACTCGGGCTGGCCGCTTTTCATCGGGCCGAACACGGCCTACCGGCGTTACGATGCGGCGACCAAGACGGTGGGAGAACCGTACTCGCCCGAGCGTCCGGTGAATGAATCGCGCCTGAACACGGGAATGAAGATCCTCCCGCCGCCGATCCCGGCGCTGATCTGGTACGGCTCGGAGGATTCCCCGGAGTTTCCGGCGCTGGGCAACGGAGGGCGTTCTGCCATGGCCGGTCCGCTTTATCGCTACGACCCGGCCCTCGACTCGCCGGTCAAGCTGCCTGCCGTCTTCGATCGCCAGCTGTTCATCTACGAATGGTGCCGCACCTGGATCAAGACCGTCGCGTTCGATGACCGGGGCGGGTTGGCCGGAATCTCGTCGTTTATGCCCCGCCTCAATTTTCGCCGTCCCATCGATCTGAGCTTTGGTCCGGACGGCGCCCTCTACACCTTGGAGTACGGCGAGAAGTGGATGGGCAATACCGACGGCATGCTTTCGCGCATCGTCTATCGCCGGGGCAACCGGCCGCCGCTGGCCGTACCGAAGGCGGATGTCGTGGCCGGCGTGGCACCCCTGGAGGTCCGCTTTTCCGCGGGCGGCTCGTCCGATCCGGATGGCGATGCGCTGACGTACGACTGGTTCTTCGGCGAACAGGGCGCGGCTGCCCAGGGTGAATCGGTCCGTTACACCTATGCCGGCAAAGGCGTGCGCACCGCGGCACTCGTGGTGACGGACGCGCACGGACTCTCGCACCGTGCTACGCTCACCATCGCGGTCGGAAACGCACCCCCTGAGATCCGCGTGACCAAGCCTGCGCACGGTTCGTTCTTCGACTGGGGGCAATCCGTGCCCTATACGATTTCCGTGAGCGACCCGGAGAACGGCAGCACTGAGCGCGGAACGATCGCCGCCGACGACGTCAGGATCAACTGGCGTTATCGCGACGAGATGGCCTCGGAGGCCTCGGCCGGACCGCAGATCGGGTTCGAGGGCGGCGCGGCGATCATGCGTCGGAGCACGTGTTTGTCGTGTCATCAGCTGACGGGTTCGTCGGTGGGGCCGGCGTTCCTCACCATCGCCGACCGCTATCGCGGCGAGGCGGGTGCGGCCGAACGCCTGGCGGCCAAGATCCGCGACGGAGGATCGGGGGCGTGGGGCGACGTAGCGATGCCCGCTCATCCCCAGCATCCGGCCGATGAACTGGCCGCGATGGTGGACTACATTCTGACCCAGCGTCCGCCAGAGAACGGCGAACCGATTCGCGGCCTCGCCGGCAGGCTGGTCACCCTGCCCGGACCGCGCAACGCCATGCACGAGAAGAACGCCGGCGGACGGTACGTCCTGACGGTGGCCTACCGGGACCGCGGGGCGGACGGGGCGGCACCGTTGACGACCGAAGCCCAGGTGATGGTGCATGCCCGCCGGACGCGCGCGGCGTTGTTTCATGCGAGCGAACAAGTCACCGTGATGGAGGTGTCCACGCTGCGACGCGACCGGCGGATCTGTGTGCAGATGGCGGCCGGCAGCCACCTGGTTTTCCGCAGCATGAACCTGCACGGTATCACCGCCATTGCCTGCGAAGTCTCAGCCGGCGCCGGTCATGGCGGTACGCTGGAGTTCCGAGCCGACGGCCTGGACGGCCCCGTCATCGCCCGGGTGGCGATCCCCTCGACCGGCCAATGGGAGAACTGGCAGACGGTCACGGCGCCGGTCAACGACCCCGGAGGCGTTCGTGACCTCTACGTGGTGGCCGTGCCCGCACCCGGATACGAAAACCGGCGATTCAACCTCGATGTACTCGAGTTCAAGCCGGCTGCCCGCGAGTAGGCGGCCGAGCATGGGGCGGTTCCCATGACCGGGAGCGTGGGGAACGCGCTTTCATCCCAAGAACTGAACGTGGGTGAGGCTCGGCCGGCATTCGAACACATGCGCTGCGCCCTTGGCTTGTCGCAGGGGCAGGTTCTTCGCGTTCGGACGGCGGTATCGACCACGGCCAACGACCTGCACCGGGAAGGAGCAGCCTCGCGCCCGAGTTCGTCGGAGCTTCAGGTGGTGCGACCTTGGAGCTCCGAGGTTGCGAGGGCGCGATCGCGGGCGAAGAAGAGCTTTGCGCCCATGATCGCGGCAGCGCCGCCTACGAGGTACACGCCCGCGAGGAGCGAGAATGCCTGGGACAGCCCGATCTGGCCTTTGAGCGATCCCAAGATGACCGGTGCCAGCGCGCCGAACAGGTAGACGATTGCGATGATGAAACCCAGGACGCTGGACCGCAGGCGCGGTTCGATGACTTCGAACAGGCTGGCATAGATCCCTGCGTCGTAGATGCCCCGAAAGAATCCAAAGACAGCGAGCGCGAGGTAGAGCAGGACGAGGGTGGATTGGGAACCGAGCATCCAGATGAAGGGTGCGCCTGCCAACAGTGCTCCGCCCTGCAGGAAGAGGCGGGCCGACGGTCGATTCAACGCCATCCGATCCGAGGCCAGGCCGCCGAGGATCACGCCGACAAACGCGCCGACATGATGGTAGGCCATGCTGGAGAAACCGGCATTGGCCAGATTGAGACCGAACTCCTCGTGAAGATAGGTCGGCATCCACGTGAGGTATCCGATGTTGACGAAAACCATGCAGGCCCAGGCGACGACCAGCATCAGCACCGTCGGGCGGGCGAGGACGGAGCGAACCTCGTTCATTCTGGGTGCGGCCGGCCGTTCGATCTCCGGCCTAGGCCGTCCCGACCGGAGGCGCAGGGCGGTCAATCCAGCGAGGACGATTCCGCACGCACCGAAAACCCAGAAGGCCGAGCGCCAGCCATAGCGGTCGGCGAGCCAGCCCGAAAGCAGGCCGCTCGCAATCACTCCCGCGTAGAGCGACGTCTGGTGAACGGCGAGGGCGCGTGCGCGCGTCTCTTGGTGATGTTCCGCGATCAACGCGTTGGCAGCAGGCGCATAGAAGGCTTCACCCACACCGGTGGCGACGCTGCGGACAGCCAGCAGATAGCCGAAACTTGACCCGAATCCGCTCAGGAGCGTGGCGAGACTCCAACCGAACAGGCTGACCGTGACGATGCGGGCACGGTTGAAGATGTCGCCGATGTACCCGGCGATCGGAACCGTCACCGCGAGTGCAGCCGTAAAAAGGGTCGCAATCCAGCCGGCCTGTACGTCGGTCAAGGCGAGCTCGCCCTTGATCATGGGGAGCACGGAACTGAATACCTGCCGGTCTGCTTGGTTGAAGAAGAAAGCCAACCAGAGCCAGAACAGCAGTTCCCATCGGTAGGCTAACCAGGGCGGTTGCGAACCTGCATGGGGCGGGGCGGAAGAAGGCTTCATGGGATGGTCATTCGGATTGGGGCGACGGGGTGGCGAAACGAAGGACCCGGCATTCGAACGGAGCCAGGACCGCATGGGGATCGATCGCGTTTTGGTCGATGTTGTCGGCGGTGACCGGTGCACCGAACTCGGTCTTGAGGGTGAAGGCCTGGGGCGCGGCGGTTTGATTGACGAGTACCACTGCGCGGTGACCGGACGCGGCCGCGAACACGGCGGCAACGACGCCGCTTCCGGTCAGCTCGATGCCATCGACATCCCGAAAGCGACCTTCCATCAGGAACTCCGCATGGCGGCGTCGGAGCGCTGCCGTGCGGGCGGAGATTTCGGCTGCACGGTGCGGGGGCAGAGAGGCCAGCAGGCGATAGTCCGGGGGATAGTAGGTCACGTCCGCATAGGCCTCACCATCAGGGACCACATTGCGTTCGAGGTAGAGCTTGTCGGCGCGGTAGCGGCCCTCGATCTCGAGTCCGAGCCCGAGCAAAATGGCGTGGTTGGCGTGGGCCGCGTCGAGACCCGGAGTGGGATGACGAATGGTTCCTGGCCATTCGGGGAAGGTGTAGCGGAGCAGTGCCGGATAATCGTTCCCGCGTGGAAACATGTCGGCGGTCTGCGCATCAGGAGCCCGCTCGCGGGTGAAGCCGGTGCCCCAACCGTGAAAGTAGCCGACGGATTCCAGCAACCCGTCGGTCATGCCTTCGGTCGCGATGATAAAGTTGGGATCGACTTCGCGCACCCTGGCCGCAATCGCCCGCACCATGGGAAACCGCAGCGGTCCGGTGGGTGTCCCGTAGGGGCCGTGGGCGTGATGGTCGGCAAAGCAGATGCCACCGCCTCCCGTGCCGAGTTGGTCAAAGAGAATCCCATCGGCGCCGAGGCGCTGGGCTTGCAGGGCGAGGTGCAGCATACGCTCCTGCCAAAGCTCCGCGCCGGCGCAGGCAAGGGCGAAGGGGACTGGGGGCGAACTGTGGAATTTTCGGACGGAGAGCAGATTGAGTTCCCGGTTGTCGCGCAGCAGCGCCACCTCGTTTCCGTGCTGCGCATAAAAGCCGGTGGTCACGTCCATCATGATGCCGTTGGCGTACAGGATGGTTTTCTTGCCCCGGGCGCGGGCGCGGGCGAGAGCCGCCTTAAGAGCGGCCGGGCCGCCCATCAGCGGGTCGGGCGCAAACTCCGGAAAAAACCGGTCGTGACCGCCGTGGGCCCAGCCAAACAGGCCCAGCGTATCCAGTCCCCGCTGGTCGGCGATGTCGCAGAGAAGATCGATGTCGTGGTAGCCCCAAAGGACCTCTCCGTTCTGCTGCTTCATGACTGCCAACAGCCATCCGGTGCGGCTTTTTGCCCAGGCAGGCTGGGGTGACATCGGGATCGCCGTATCAAACCACGCCCGATACGTTCGGGCGGCGTGGTGCCAGGAGCCCTGATACGAGCGAAGCACGACCGGCGCCGTACTCGCACTCTCTCCGGGCCCCGCGAAGGTGAGATGGCTGATGGCCGGGTCGAAGCGCGAGCGCTCGGGCCAATTCAAACGGAACTCCTTGGCGGTCCGGTTGCCGTCGTGAACGCCGAGGTAAAGTCCGTCAGCGCCCCCGGCGAATGCGATCCATTGCATCGTTCCCGTACCGCTCGGGTACGAGAACGATCGTGCGCCGAACTCCGTTGGGGAGGCAAAGCGCTGGCCCAGTCCGTTTGGCCACAGCACCTCGTAATTTCGGTCCGCTGGGGACGTGATGCCTCCAAAGGCGGAGAAGCGTACGTCCCGCACAATCCAATCGGTTGATCGATTGGAGACAGCCAGCGAACCCACCCAACCTCCGGATTGAAGGGTGATCTTCAATTCGACCCGAATCGGAATCGTACCGGTGGCGGTGGTGAGTCCGTCGGTGACGACCGTCAGCTCGCGATCCGTGGCGGAGGCGTGGAGCGTCTGACCCTTGGAGACGACGACCTGTTGAGGGCCCGCAGCCCAAGGCTTTCCGGGCTGCTGCAGGACGAGGCCCCAGAGATGATCGGGTGCGATCTGGAATTCGCCACTGCGACCCGAAAGAGGTTTGTCGGCCGATGCCTCGAATCGAAGGACCGCGGCGTCGTCTTCCAAATGGATGACCGAGTCCGCCAACGCGGCGGTCGTCAGCAAGGCGATCGGGAATAACGTCAGCAGGGGGAACGTTTTCATGGGGTAGGGTCGAACGAAGATGTGAGCGAGAGACCGAATCGGAACTATGGCAGGCCCGGTCCGACATCGAGCACGACGCGCCATCGTCGTGTCTTTCCGCTTTCAATGAAGAGGGCGGGGTTGGGCTCGCGCAGCGCGTCGGACAGCGTGTCGAAGGGGGCGTTGGTGGGCTCGATCGCGGGATGGTGGGCACCACGCCAACCTCCCCGGGTGAGCCAAATACCCACATAAGGATTCTCCTGGCTCGACCACCGGAATCTCAGGCCGTCGCCGGTGTGCGAATTGGTGATCGTGGCGACTCCGGTGGTGAGCGGTCCGGCAAAGAATTTCGCGAAAGCGGTGGAGCCCCCAAGTCGGAGGTCCGAAAGGTCTACGCCCGGCCCCGGCCTCGGCCATGACCAACGCGTGCCTTTCGGCGCTTCGGGCTGACGGGCGGATTCGACCCGGACAGTCCTGACCTCCTCAGGCAACGACAGTCGGTCGCCGACGCAGAAGGTGAGCAGGGGGTGCAGAGCCCAAAGAAAAGGTTCATCGACCGCGGATTCGTTGCGCAGCGTGTAGTCCAAGGTCACGGCCGGACCCTCAAGGCGCACTTCCCGGGCAAACCATAAGGGAGAACCCTTTAGCCGGATCGACGTTCGAATCACGCCCCGTTCCAGCGCCGGTTCGTCCAGTGTCCAGGGCTGGCTCCACACCTCGCCATGGTCGGGCAGCGTCCGACCGCCGACCCGGCAGGCGCCGATGGTGGGCAGACATTCGTCCGCCCCGGTCAGCGTACCGGAAACGAAATCATCGCCCCATTGGCTGGCGAAGAGGTGGTCGTCGTCGGCCGGTCGCCACAGCCACTCGCGTCCGGTCAAGAGGCTGCACAAGGAAAGGAGCTTGGCGCCCAGAGCCGGGACCACCGTGATCGAGACGGAGGCGTTGGACAGGCGGGCAAGGGCAAAGCCTTGCACCGTTTCCAAGCGAGCCACGGCGATGGAGGCATGCATCTTGGCCTAGAGTGTGGCGAGCAGGTCCCGGGCAAGCGCGCGACCGGGGTCGCGGGCCAGGACTTTCTTTAGCAGTGCCTTGGCCCGGTCGCGGCGGCCAAGACCGATCTCGGCCTCGGCCTCGATGAGCAGGGCCGTCGTTTCCTGACGATGCTGAAGATCGTCAAAGAGCAGACGCGCCGGCAACGACGTGGCGAAATAGTATACCTTGGCTTCCTCGCGAAACAGCTTCCGCGCATACGCCTTTAGACCCCGGAAGAGACGTTTCGCTTCGGCTTTGCGTCCCAATTTCTGGAGCGAAAGCGCCGAAAAGTATGTCATTTCCGAATACACGCGCACAGCGCGTTCCTGGAAGTCGCCCCGAAAACTCGCGGCCGCCTCCCATGCCCGGGTGGCGCGGGCATGATCGCCCAGAGCAGCGGCGGCGCACCCGATCCAGTACTCGAGGTCGCTGCGGTTGGCGAGCAGGTGCTTGGTTTCCCCCAGATTGGGCGGAGCGACCAAGGCGGTCTCGAAATGAGTGAGCGCCTTGGCGGCGTCGCCGCCCGCGAGAGCCTCGCGGCCGAGGGCGAGGTGAGTGCGCTCGTGCTGGGTGCGCGCGAGGCCTTCGCCGCCCTCCCACGGCTGGAACCGCCGTGATCCGAGGTGGGCGCGGGCATCCTGATGGCGGCCGACCTGGTTGAGAAGGTCCGCGTATTCGACCGAAAGATCGTCGCGCGAACGTACCTGGGGCAGGTGCCGCTCGAGCGCGGCCAGGCGTTTCCGGACCGGTGTGCGCAGCCGTTTCCAGAGAAGGTCGCGCTCGAACAGCAGCCGAGAATGGTCCGGAGCAAGCGCGTACGCGCGCTCGTAGGCTTTTCGTGCCTTTGCCTTCGCGCCGAGAATGTTGAAGTATCCGATGCCGAGATTCCGCCACACCAGCGGATACTCGGGCTCGATCTTGGCAGACTCCTCCCAGAGCGCGATGGCTTCGCGGTGGCGTTTGCGATCGTAGAGCAGATTGGCGAGATAGTAACGGGCCCGGGCGTCGCGAGGGTCCTCAGACGCCGCCCATCGGAGAATGACGGCCTCTTCGACGCGGGACGGAAAACAGTAGTCACGCGATGCGGATCGAGCTTCCTGCAAGGCGGTGCGGACCCCCTTCTCGTCGCCGCGGAGACGGTGCAACCAAGCCCGGGTGTAAGCCAGGGTTGGGCCGGTGCCTGCGGAAGGCTCCGGCGTTGCGTCGCGCAGGATCGCCAGCGCCTCGGCATAAAGGCCGGCCCGGGCGTAGTCATGCGCCAGGTCCAGACTCGTTTGCGAGTCGCAGGCGATCTTTTCCCCGAGAAGCTCGCGCGCCCACCAATCGAGCGGATCGATCGCCAGCGTAGCGCGCAACGCAGCTTCTGCCTCGTCGTTCCGGTCCAGGCGTCTCAGGACGAGGGCCCGCAGGTCCCGCGCACGAAGGTTGTCGGAGTTCCCCTTCAGAGCCCGATCGAGATGGTCGAGCGCCTTCTCCCACTCCTGCCTGCGGCAATCGATCTCAGCCAACGCGTGGTAACCGGCCGGCTGCCACGCCTGGTTCCATGTCGCCTTGTATAGCGCGGCATAGGCCTCGTCGAGCAGCCGGGCGGCGTCCGCCGGGCGGGCGAGTTGTGCCTCGTCGGCGCGGTAGCGCAGAGTCAGGCCGAGAAGATAATAGGGTTCGCCGTCGTAAGGATTGGGGTTGCGCAGGGTGAGGCGTGCGACCGCTTTCCGGAAGTGGGTTTCGGCGCGGTCGAAATCGGCGTTGATCAACCGCAGGCTTCCGAGGGCCGTGTTGCTGCGCGCATCCGAGGGATCGCGACGAAGCGCCTCCTCGAAGTAAGGCTCGGGCATGCGGGTGGGGTGCCGGTACTGGGTAAGGTGAAGACCGGTGATGAAGAGTTCCTCTGCGGACGCGACCGATGCCGGTGGTGGCGGTTCCGTTGCCACCGCCGGAGCGTTGGCCTTGGGATGCTCGGGCTGATAGGACAGGATCTCGCGTCCGGTCGCATCGGAGACGATGAGCCGATACTCGGTCAGGTCTGCACCTTTGGGGAGGGGTGCCGTTTCAACCCACGGGCGGTCAGGCGCGAGCTCTGGCGTGCGTTCCAACACCGTCTTTCCTCCTCGCAGGAGACGGACGGTGATCCGTTCTGGGCGGGTGGTGGCGACACCCAGGCGGATGCGTCCGTTCTGGGTACGCAGGCTCAACGCAGCGTCGACACTGGCCTTCTGGGCCGGGCCGATGGCGCGGATCGGATACCAGAACTGACTCCAGGTCTTGGTCTCGCCTGGTTGGAGGAAGGAGAAATCAGGCTGATTGTCCGTATAGACGCCGGCCATGAGTTCGATGTAGGGGCCGTCGTCGTCCGTGAGGTTGCGATCCCAGGCATAGCCGAAACTGTGATTGCCCCACGTCCACTGTTTCTTGCCCGGGGAAATGTGGTGATTGGCAACATGCACCAGACCGGCCTGGCGGAAGTGGTCGTAACCTCCGAAGAAGTCCTCCTTGGAGCCGAGGCACATGTACGACGTCGGAACCGGGATGTTTGCGTACCACGTGAGGTCGTTCGGGGCGTAGTCGAGGCCTTGCAGCGAATCGGGGACCGGACCGGGGCGGGCATGGGGAGGCACGAAGGACGACGGGCGTTCGTGCGCGGGCACGCCGTTGCGGGCGCGCTCGGCGTAGTTGACGCCGTAATAGGTGCCCGTGCATAGAGGAAACGTGCTGGTTGAACCTTTGGCGTGGTCCGCGACATGGGTGACGTCCGGGGGAAGGAAGGACTGATAGCCCTCGTGGACATGGGTTGCGACATTGGCCCACCACAGGAAGGTCTGCACAAAGGGCGTCCGGTTGTACGCGCGCACCTTCAACTCGATCACCGAACGATGCGGGTGCAGGCAGATGCCATGCATACCCTTCATCCGGCAAAGCGGATCGTGTTCGCTCAGCCAGATCGTACGCGACCCATCGGGATGGTCCTCGATCTCGACGTCGGTCGGCATGAACGTCGACGGGCGGTGATGCTGCGGCCAGTTGAACTCGATTCCGCCCGATGCCCACGCGCCGGCGAGGCCGATCAGGGCCGGCTTGATTACTTGGTTGCGATAAATGAAATCGTAGCCGTTCGTCTTGTCCTTGGCCGCGTGAATCCGTCCGCCGAGTTCGGGCAGGATCATGACTTCGAGGTAGTCGTTCTCGATCGTGAGGGCATCGTAGACCCGGTCGGTCTTTTGCTCGGCAAATCGCTCGATGCAGGGCAGCGGGTAGACGCGACCGCTGCTTCCTTGATAAACCCGGCGTTCGAGGAACATCGGGCTCTTTTCGGCCGGCAGGGGGGCGTATGTAGGGATCAGGGCAGGCTCGCGCCGGATGCGCACCGGGGAATGGGACATGGGGTGGTGAGGTTTCAACTTGTTACTACAAGTTGGGCACTCAATATTACAAGCGAAAAGATCGGTCGAATTGACATCGCGGCCATCGGCAGCGGAAACTCGCACCACCTTGAAGATCGCGAGCCCGAAAACCACGTCGGCGGCGGCCCCGCCGCCGAAGACTCACCGTGAAAGGCTCGTGCGCATGCTGGAGGCCGAGATCCTGAAGGGAAAGTATCCGCCCGACGTGGCCATGCCCAGCGAACACGAGTTGTGCGGGCGCTTCAAAGTCAGCCGGACGACGGTGAGACACGCGTTGAGCGATCTGGCTCACAAGGGCCTCATCTACAAACAGCACGGGCGGGGAACCTTCGTTCATCGGGTCCAGCCGCGTCCTCTGAAGCCGATCGGGCTGCTCATCCGGGAACCGCAAAAGCTTTCGAATCCGTACTTCGTCGACCTGATCCGCGGGGCCAACACCTACCTGATGTCCCTCGGTTGCTATGTGTCCGTCATCCATCACCGCCCGGGCGAGTGGACGTCCGAGCTGATTCGGTCTCTGTCCGGGGTGATCGTGATCCCTACGCCCCTCCAGCAGGAGGACATCGACACGCTGGAACAGTGGCAGCTTCCCTATGTGATCTGCACGGACGCCGTGCTGACTGGACCCACCATCAGCTACGATTTTCGGGGCGCGGCGCTGCACCTCACGGAAGGTTTGCTGGCTCTCGGGCATCGGACCTTCGGCATCATCAGCGGTCATAATCAGCACGGCGATCTGCTGAAGAAGGAGGGTATCCGTTCGGCCCTTGCCGCGGCCGGAATCGATTTCTCCACCGTGCCGGATTACCTCACCAATTTCGATGAAAAGGCCGGACGGCAGGCGGCCCACGCCCTCGTGGCGGAGCACCCAGAGATCACCGCAATCATTGCGACCGACGACATCCTCGCGCTCATCGCGATGCAGGTCGCTCAGAACCGGGGACGGAAGGTTCCCGCCGACCTAAGCGTGGTGGGCTTCAACGATCTCGCGGTCAGCGCCTTGTTCGAACCGGCGCTCACGTCGGTGCACTTTCCGGTGGTCGAGGCGGGGCGCCGAGCGGCGGAGATGCTCTGCCTCCACCGGCTCAAGGGAGAACCGATTACTTCCAAGGCGATGGGGCACGAGATTGTCTGGCGCCAATCCACCGCCCCGGCCCGCGCACCGCGGAACTAGGCGGACGTGGTCGCTTACGGCAGCCGTTCCAGCACGACGGCGGTACCCTCGAGGTCGCGCTTGGCAAAGCGGAAATTCAGGCCGTGCTGCATCAGGTAGGCACCGGTTGCCCGGTCGAGCACGGTCAGCAGCTTTTCGGGGTGCAGGGCGTGAACGCGGTAGGTCGCCGTCGGCTCGAGACCGCGCAGCGTCACCGGTGGGTGCACGACGTTGTAGAATTCCTGCCAGTGCTGGAGGACGAAGACCACCGACTGCGACCCGTTGGCCGCCACGAATTGGTTCACCGCCAGTTCGCGCTCGCGCAGCGACGACAATCGGTGGAGATGGCCCCGCTGGGTGGTTTCCCGGATCGTCTTGTAGAACGCGATGTACTTCCGCGCGGTCGCTTCGTCGTCCGACGAAAGCTCGTTCAAGTTCAGGCTCAGCCCGAGCGATCCCATCATCGCCACGAGAAAGCGGAACTCCAGGGGCGCGTGCAGGCGGACGTTCTGATAGCCGCGCTTGTTGAAGGCTGGAGCGACGCGGCCCATCAGGAGCTGTGGACTGTACGCGAAGCTGAAGCCCTCCTGGATGCGGATTCGGTCGAGCGGATCGGTGTTGTCCGAGGTCCAGAACTGGTCCACCCGCTCCAGTATGCCGAGGTCGAGTCTTCCGCCTCCGCCCTTGCACGATTCGAACTCAAGACCGGGATGGAGGGCACGAAGCCGGTCGACGATCTCATAAAGATTCTGGGTGTATTGGACCAACACGTTCCGTTGTCCGGCGCCGCCGACCTCCGGCCAACCCGGCTCGGTCACGAGGCGGTTCATGTCCCATTTGAACAACCGGACGTTGCCCTCGCGGACCAGGGTATCGAGCGCTTTGATCAGGTACTCCTTCACCTCGTCCCGGGCCAGGTTGAGCACGTATTGACCGCGCCCGGACGTCAGCGGCCTCCCTTCGAAGCGAAGAATCCAGTCGGGATGGCGGCGGTAGAGGTCGCTGTCGGGATTTACCATCTCAGGTTCGACCCAAAGGCCAAAGTCCATGCCGAGCCGGTTGACATGATCGGCCAGCGGTTTGAGGCCGTTCGGAAACTTGTCGCGATCGGGAAACCAGTCGCCCAATCCGGCTCCCGTCGTTTTTCGCAAATTGAACCAGCCGTCATCCACCACAAACAACTCCACGCCCAGGGCTGCAGCCTTGTCGGCCAGAGCCTTCTGATTCTCCTCCGTCACATCCACTTCATAGACCTGCCAGGAGTTGTACCAGACCGGTCGAAGCCGGGCCTCGCGGCCGTGAGGCCTGATCTGATTTCGTTGCAGGTCATGCAAACGCCGGGAGGCGTCACCGAAACCCCGGTCGGTGTATCCGCCGTAGAATGGCGGCGTGACCAGGCGTTCGCCAGGGTTCAACCGATAGCCGAAATCGAAGGGATTGAATCCACCGGTGATCCTGGGCTGGGCCCAAGACGTCTGCTCGATCGAGATCCGCCAGTTCCCGCTCCACGCGAGGGCGCCGAACCAGACCCGGCCGGACTCTTCCGTCGCCGCCGCGCCTGCGTCGATGGCAAACCAGGGATTCGATTCGAAGCCGGTGGTACCTCGCCGCGACTCAATCACTTTCATTCCCTGGTGGAGCGGCTCACGAATCACCTTGGCCTCGCCGCCCCAGTGGCCCGTGAGATAGGTCAGGCGGTAGTCACGGTCCATCGGCAGGTTCCAGACGCCGGACTGGGCGCTTTCAAGCGTCACGGAATGTCCGGTCTGGTTCTCGATCACCGCATGCTTGGCGATGATGCCTTCGTCGGCGTAGACGCGGTAATGCAGGCGTACGAGCAAATCCGAGCGGATGTCCTTGAGCACGAGTTCGAGTCTGTCCCCGTCGATCCGGTCGGAATGATAGACGAGAACCGTGTCCCTAACGCCATCCGGGAGTGTGACCTTGAGGCACGGTTCTTCGAAGCGAGCGCCGCCCCATCCCGGATACTCTTCGCTCCGAATCTCATCCCGGTGGCCGGCGGTGAAGACGAGATTCTGCAGGGTTTTTGGAAACTGTCCGGCCGTCAGCTCTTCGGGAGAGTCGATGCGTCCGCCCCAGTAAACCTGTTGCAGACCGCCTTGTTCGTTCCGGGCGATGATGTAGCTGGATACAGACGTCTCCAGTACCCATCCGGACAATTGCGGCAAAGGTCGGACTGGCGCAGCCGCGGGAAGACGATCTGAGACGAACGTCAGACCGGTCAGCAGCAAGACCGTGCGAAGGAGGGTTTCTGGCGATGGGCAATGATGCATCATGGCGGGAGCGCTGACGTTGAGGACCGCTGCCTTATGGATTGCGCCGGCCATCCGGCCGCGGTCCGCGCGCCAGCGGTCACGCGGACCGTCCGGTACTCAGAAGCGATACACGGCGGTAAACTTCACGTTTCGCGGCGTGCCGACCCAGACGCCGGTGCGAGTGAAGGTGCCCGTAAGGTACTCTTCATCGAGGGCGTTTTCGACGTTGAGCTGGAGCGTGTAGTTGTTCCGCGTGTAATGAAGACCGACGCTGGTCAAGGTACGGCTCGAAACGTAGAAGCTGGGCTGAACGGGAATCAGATTGGTTGGCGTACTTGCCGACGTGAATCCTGAGGCCTGCACCCCCGGACGGCGGGAGAGATAGTCGATCCCCACGCTCACTCCCAAGCCCTTGAGAGCGCCCTGGTCGAAATCGTAGCGGACAAACGCCGAGCCCGAACGGTCCGCAGACGCTTGAAACGGAATGTCGTTCGGATCGCGGTTCTTCGCATCGTAGTAGCCTGCAACCAGAGAGAGGTTCTCCCCAAGGGCCGCGTTCACGGAGAACTCCCAGCCTTTGGCCGTGCGATCGAAGAAGAGGAACGGAAAACGCGGAACCGGAGGGGGCGACGTATAGTTCCGGGGATCGTCCACGCCGAACTGGGTCTGGGTGATGTCGAAATAAGCCAAGGTCATCGAAACTCGACCGTCGGCCAGCAGTACTTTGACGCCGACCTCGTCTTGAATGCCCTCGGCGAACAACGGTGCCGTGCCGGCCGCCACGCCCTCGAAGTTGCCCGTCAGCGCCGCGTTCTCGGAGTGACCGAAGTAGACGGCGAGCGACGGAATCGGCTTGACCACGACCCCGTAGCTGACGGCGGTCGAATCGGCATCCGGTATCTCCTCGATGCCACGGTACGGCAGGAGGAGAGTCTGGTCGCGCCGCCGCGAACCTGAGATTCGGGTCAGTCCTCCGGAGAGAACGATACGTTTATCCAACAACGAGAGCTGCTGCTGGACGTAGAGTTGCTCTTCTTCGTTCTCGCTAAACGTCCGGCTGGTAATCGGCCCGTAGGTCACAGGTGTGTCCGCCGCGGCCCGTGTGTTCAAAAGATCGACCGTGCCACGGAAGCCGGTGCGACCCACCGTTTCGATGTCCGACTTCGCGTAGGCGTATCCGCCCGACGTCGTCGATTGCACCGCGCCAAAATCGTGTTCGTAGGCGTAATCGTTCTGGACGTTGATGAATTCATTCCAGGTGCGGGTGTCGCCGCCCGAGCGGGTCAGCCCGGAGGTCAGGACCGGTGCCGCCGGCGATGGCGCAAACGTGGGGCCGGGTCCGAAAACGGTACCCCCCACCCATTTGCCGGTGAGGGGATTCACTGCGCCGCCGGCGGCGAGCGCCGGATTCGTGCCAAAGGCGAGCGTGTAGAGGTCGAGATAGCGCGTCGCAAAACGGACCGACAGCCGTTCGCGGATCCGCGTCGTCAGGAAGGCGCTCAGTTCTCCGCGCTTGTCCTGCCGAGTTTCCTCGTCGCCGCGGAAGTTCGCCTTTCGGTCCATGCCGGCGAGAATCCGGGCCTCATCGTCCGTTCCGACCGACGGGTCAAGCGGAGCGCCACCGTAGGTCCCGACCTCGTAGTCGCTCACGAGACCTTTGACGACCAGCCGCGTTGATTTGCCCAACTGAAAAAGAAACGAAGGCATGACGGCGTGCCGCTTGGTGTAGCTCTCGTCCCAATACCCGTCCCCGTCCTGCGCGGACGCCACGACGCGGTAGGCGAATTTCTGCGGGACGAGCACGCCGTTGTAGTCGGCCGAAACGCGGTTGGAGTCGAACTGCCCGATCTCCAAGGTCGCCTGGCCGGCCGTCCGGAAGGAGGGACTCTTGGTCGTTGCGTTCACCGTGCCTCCCGGCGTTCCCTGCGGCTGAAGGATGGCGTTGGGCCCCTTCATCACTTCGACGCGATCAATCAGAGCCGGATCGAGGTTCATCTGTCCGGCTCCAGTTCGAAAGCCGTCCGTGACGGTGAAATCGCTTTGAAATCCCCGGATGGTTACGCGTTCGAGACCGTTCGGCGTGATGCCTTCCGTCACCCCGGGCACCAGTTTCACTGCGTCCAGCAGCCGGGTTGCGCCGACATCGAGGAGAAGTTCCGACGTGATCACGGAGATGCTGCCTGGCGTGTCCTGAAGGCTTACGCTCAGGCGTCCGCCCGACGTTGCCTGGGTGACCTGATAGCGTGACGTCGCCTCGGAGCTCACTTCGAAAGCCGAGAGAACAACGACGTCGTCCTTGGTTTCGGAGGGTGCGGGCGCGGTTTGGGCGGCGACCAGCGGTAAGAACGAGAGGAGGGCAAGGGGAAGGGCCGTCACCTTCCCCGCGGAACGAGCCGGGAGGATTTTCGAGTGCATGGGGTAGTATGTAGTAACAAGAAACTAAACTTGTTACTACAAGTCGGCGACGCACGGTGGCAAGCACAATCGGAGCCTGGTCCGGTTGAGTCCAGGGGCATGCCCTTCGGGGGCAATCTGGCCAGCCGGACCGCCGATCGATCCCGTGGCGCTTGCGCCGGCCGCTCTACCCGGGCGTGGTGTTCCGCGCACGGTGCTTAGCGTCCGTCAATCGCGGGTCGCACCAGCACCGTCCGGATCTGTTGCGGAGCGAAAGTCAGCGGGAGGTGTCCATCGGGATCGACCCCGGCGGACTCGACAGGCGTTTCGATGTGCGTCGCAAAGGTGGCGCCGGCGAGGCCGGTCGCTAACGAAAGCCGGGTGCTCTGCGCGGACGAAGTGACATTCCACAGCCGGACGGCGACGCCGTGGCCGTGGCCGTCGTCAGCGGGTTTCACCGCCCAGGCGAGCACCCCGGGAGTGTCGATTCGGAGGAACTCGTAACGATCAGGTGGATACGGAGCGTTTGCGGGGCCGGTCACGGCGGCGGTCACAAACGGATTCTGGTGCTCCAGCGCAAACCGCATGGCTGCAACCGGGTCATAGCCCCCATGGGGACGGAGGGCGAAGCGTTGGCGGAAGCGTGTCTCTCCGTTTTGCGCGGGCACGCCGAGGCCGGCGTCGACCTGACCCCCGGCCAGGGGCGAGATCTGGGCGGTCACGGTGTCGAGGTGCCGCGGCGTGCTGCGGCCGAGACGGGCGAAGGCGAGGTCGGCGTTCGAAAGCGTCATCCCCCGGGTTCCGGTGCCGTCCGAGATGTCGGCGAAGTGATTCAGGGTGATGTAATCGTAGCGCGCCAGCCGGTCGGCGTAAGCGCCGCCGTCACGACGCAGACGATTGAGGTTGATCGCGCCGACCTCCTCGGTGTGGACCGTCGGCTGCTCCAGATTGAAGCTGAAACTCCAGTGCCGGACGTCCGCGAAGTTGACCTCGATTTCGTTGTCGAGGTCGACCCGGTCGGAGTCGCGGTAGAGGGTGAGGGTGCTCACATGCGGCAGGCCCGCGCGGCTGGTCGCGCGCAGCGTGACGGAGACGGGTCCGGCCTGCACGAGCTCGATGGCCGCGCCTTCCTCGGAGAAGGGTGCGAGATCGTTCAGCCACAGGCCGTCGATTTCGGCGGCGAGGTCTCCGTTGCCCTGCCGTTTGTCGATAAAGCTGCGCACGGCGCCGTCGGGCGCAAAGACGACCTTGATCGCGTCATTCTCGACGGTGGCGTGCCCGCCGACGAAGGAGACGCGGGCGGCGGGTGCCACGGGGCTCTGACTCTCGCCAGCGGCAGGGACGACCTCGTAGGTCTTGTATCCGACCGCAGGGATCCCGCTGGCGAGGATCCGCAGGGTCCGCACGCCGGCGGATTCGGCAAACTCATGCGGTACGATCGCTCCGGTCGCGACATCGCGCACCTGGATCGACTCTGTGCCGGCATAGGGCAGGTCGGCTGCGCCCGAGCGCGTCCAACCCAGCGGATTGAAGACGAGGAATCGCGGGGCGGTTCCCGGGTTCGCAATCAGCCCGCGAAGCCAAAGCAGGGCGTCGCCGTGGAGCGCGTCGACATAGGATTCAATCTCTTGGGCGCGTTGTTCCTGCCAGGCCGCGCGAGCCGCCGCGGACACCCGGCCGTCGGCGGTCCAGTTGTGTTCCCAGTACAGACCAAGTGCATGGTAAGCTTCATCACGCGCGTCGACCGGCCCTGCGGAGAACTCCGGTTGTTTCAAGCCCACCAAGGTTGCGAGCGCTTCGGCAGCGCGCAGTTTCTCGACCGAGCGGCGTACCCGGGCCGAGGTTTCCGCCATCGAGGCCGAGTAGAGATCCCATTCGTTGCCATAAGTGACGACGTGAGTTTCAAGCGAGGCGCCGTGGTGGCGGGCGAAATCCTCGAAGAAGTCGATCTGGTTCGACACGATGACCTCGCGCCCCGGGATGGATTGTTCGCGGGCAATGTCATGGAAATGGTCCGAGTAGACGAAAGCCGGGATACGGGGAATGCCAGGGGCGGCCGGGACCTCGGGTACGCCTCCGGGCACGCCGGTTTTGCGGGCGACCGCGTCGCCGCCGAAGCCGAAGAGGCCGTATATGCCGTAAGGCTTGCCGGTGACGGGATCGGCGTGGCGCTGGCGAAAGCCGGGATCGTTTTCCACGTAGGCAATCGCCATGCGCGGCGCTCGCGCCTCCGCGTAGATGCCGACATCCCGGCGCGGGACCATCGGCCGGGCGGTCGTCCCCGGAACGCCGGCTCCGCTTTCGACCGGAACGTCACCCAAGGCCACCGAGTACCACTTCATGAGGAGACGAGCGCCATCGTGCCCGGCATACCAGTAGATCTCCCGGTCGCGGGCGGCGAGGTCGCCTCGTGGTATCTTGCTCGCGCAGGCGCAGACGCCGCGCCACGAGTAACGCGCTCCCGATCCGGCAAAAAGCGAGGCGAGACCGAGGGGCAGCGTTTGGTTCTCCATCGCGGTCGCCAGTTCGAAGCGCAGGCCGTGACGGCGTTCGAGCCTGCCGGCGTAGTACAATCCGCGCAGCACGGCTTCGGTCGGCTGCCCGCCGTAGCACGACACGAGGGTGTTGAGGGGTGAGCTGATCGATCCGTTGCGAAGGTGTTCGATCAGATCGAGGAAGGCTTCGCGCGGTTTGTGTTTCTCGTAGTTCCGCAGCCAGTAGCTTCCGTCGGTATTGAAGCGAGACCGATGCGGGAACGGGGCGTCTTTCGTCTGGCGGATGAGGTCGAGGTGGAAATCGAGCATATCCACAAACACCCGGTCGTAGGTAGCGGCGTCGGCCGCCCACATGTAGTCGGTGTGGTCGTCGTTCGCGATGTAGATGCGCCGCTCGGCCGGCAAGGGCGACAACTCGGCGGCAGCGAGCGTTGCCACCACGGACAAGGTCAGGATTCCAAGCGGGACGAGGTAGGGCATAAGGGAAGCGTCGCGCAGCCTTGAAGCACGGTGCAACCGGGGAAGGGCGCCGGCTCTCTACCCGGGGCCGTCCCGGCCTGGACGACGTTCGAAGGACAGGGCGGCAGCAGCTGCGATGGCGAGCAGAATGCCCAGACTCTCGAGCAGACCGACCCGTTCACCGAGGAAGAGGAGGGCGAGCGCGACGGTCACGACCGGCTGCCCCGCGGCGGCCAGAGGCGTGACAATGGACGCCTTGCCTTCGTAGCGGTAGGCGGCGAAAGCGGCGATCACGCCAAAGCCGTTGAAGGCCCCGGCTGCCAGCCCGGACACGACCATCGCCGTGGACATAGACCAATCCAGGTCTTGGCTGAGGACAATTCCGATCGCAATCGGGACAAACGCGGCGCACCACGCTAGGTAGGATCCCTCCGCAGAGATGTGGTTGGTGGAGAGCTTTTGGACCACGCTGAAGACGCCCCAGAGCACCATGGCCGCGAGCGTGTAGACCATCCACGAGTTCAAGGAGAGGCGGCGCAGCAGTTCCTCCGGCTGGCTCAGATTGCGCGCTTCACCGCTGAGGAGGGTCACGGCGACCACGGCGAGAATCACGCCTGCTCCCTGGATGACGTTCAGCCGTTCCTTAAACGCGAACCAGGCGATCGCGATCGTGACGAGCGGGTAAATGTTCGTCAGCGGGATCGCGATGGCGGTCTCGGCTCCATTCTCCAAGGCGAGATAGAATGCGATGTTGCCGGCGGCAGCGAGCAGGCCGGCGATGAAGCCCCAGATCAGCCCCTTCTTCAGGTTGGTGCCCTCGCGTACGCGCTTCGAGCGCGCCGCGATCAGCGCCGAAGGGATCAACGCGAACGTGAATAGAATCTGAGTCATCCAGCCGGACAATTCGCGGCTGGGCCCCTTTGAGAGCACACCCCAGATGCCCCAGCAGGTGGCGGCGGCGAGGGCGTAAAGCAGCCAGGCGGGAGGACGGCGGGGTCCGGAGGTATTCATGGTTCAGGCGGTGGCGGTGATCTTGGTGGCGCGGGTAAAGCGGCCGGCTTCGCGGCCATCGCGCGCCGCGACGGCGAGGCTGAGCATCTGGACCGGCAGGATTTCGAGCACCGGCCGCCATGCCGGTGGGGACGTTGGGATGGCGAAGGTGGCAGGCGGGGGAGAGTCGTTGGCGGGTCCGAGCCAGACCGCCCGGCCTCCGCCTCGCACGATGTCTTCGTACAGACGCTGGTTGAGCGGCGCCGTAGCAGGATCGCCGGCAAACACCAGGACGAGCCGGCGCGCGTCGGCAAGTTCGAGGGGACCATGACGGAACGCCGCGCAACTCATGCCTTCGGCCGGCATCCCAGTGGCTTCCTTTAGGATGAGGCCCCCGGTGCCGGCGGTGGCGAGCGACGTGCCCCGCCCGGTTACGTAGAGCGCTTCGATGCCATCGAGCGCGTGGCTCCAGGCCGCGACATGGTCCCGCCATCGGCCGAGATAACGTTCCACCTCGGCGATGGACGACGCGAGGGTGGCCGGGTCATGGGGCGTTGATCGAGGGGAGACGAGGGCATCGCCGAGGTAGTCCAAGGCGAGCAAGGTGGCCACGTAGGTCTTGCACGAGACCGTAGCTTCCGGCCCGACGGCCAGCGGCAGCACCACGTCGGCCCGGCGGCCCAGCGTCGAATCGGGCTGGTTCGTGACGCCGATCGTGTAACCCCAGCCACCGGACCGTTCGAGCAGTTGGACGGTCTCGGCGCTTTCGCCCGATTGGGAGACCACGACGCCAAGCATGTCCTGTCCGCGCAGCGAAGGCATGCTGTGCAGCAATTCGGCGGTCTCGATCCAGGTGCAGGCGTGGCCTGCGGCCGTGAGTCGAAGATAAAGGGGATAAAGCGCATGAAGGGAGCTGCCCATGCCGGTCAGCACAATGCGCCGAAACTCCCCCCGGCGCAGCCGCTCGGCGGCGGGGGCCAACGACGAGAGGCGGGCGAGCATGCTGGCAGCGGCATCGCGGAGTGCCTTGGGCTGCGCGAGCAGATCGGCGAGGTAGGATCCCTCCACCACACGCGAGGAGGGATGAGCGGATGAGTTCATGCAACGTGAACGCCAGTCATCAAATTTGGGGTAGAATGAGGGTGTCCCATCCTGGGTTTGGGAACACGGACCAAAATGCTTACACAGATGAGGACACGCGAGCGTCAGCTCCGCCTTGGTCCGCCGGCGGTCGGGGACAACGGCCGGGTCCACACGGAAAAGTTCCGGTAACGCAGGGTCGTGTGGTACATCTGACGCAGGGCGAGGCGGCCGAAGTTGTAGACGGGACCGCTGCCACCCCAAGGTTCATCCTGCACATCGAAGACCGTCTGGCCGTCGATCGCGCCGTGCAGGCGGGAACCGACCTTGACGAAGCGGAGGCGATGCCACGCGCCTTGCACGAGCCGCGGCCGGACCGCAAACGCCAGAGGATGCTGCCAGGGATTCTTCACCAGCACCTGCGTTTCGACGTCCGCGCGCATCGCTTCGACCCGGCGGAAGTACTCCCAGTGGTAGTTGCGCACCCGGTCGGTGATGATTGTGCCCATCGCGCCGCTCTTTGCCAGGCCATGGTCGACAACGAAGTCCTCGCGTTGCGGACCACTGGCGTGGGTTACGAGCAGCGCCAGCCCGCGCGGCGACTCCGGACGGAAATCAAACTCGACCCAGTGGTCGCCTTCAAAGTTCACCGGACTCCAAAGATAGGTGCGGGTGTCTTTGGCCAGTTCGTTGGGCGTGCTCACGAGTAGGCCTTCGGACGTGATCGCGAGGGCGGGCAAGGGTTGGTACTGCGGTCCCTGGCGCAGCCAGCCGTTCAGGTCGTCCTGCTCGGTGAACGAGCGGGCCAGCGCCTCGCTCCAATCGCTTCCGCGCGTGAGCTCAAGGGCCGGGCGTTCGCGCGCGAGGCAGCAGTCGCGAACTTCGGCTGCCACCGTTGGAGTGGGCGCGAGGTCGGCCGCTCGGTAATGGCGATCAATCTCGGCAGCGGACCAGACGCGATCTTCGATGCGAAGGTCGCTGAGTACCATGCAGGGATTGCCGAGGCGCAGCCGGTCGTTGCAACCGTGGGTCTCGATGTAGCGGTCGTTGTGGGCCGCGAGCATCCCGTTGACGTAGAGTCGGAGCTGGCGTTGCGGGTGATCCCACGTGAGCGCGATGTGGTACCAATCACCCTGGCGCAGGGGCAGAGCGTCCGCGTACACCCACGGCAGCATCACGAAATCCATGGGTGGAAATAGCGGACCGTAGCAGAACTTCGCCATCAGCTTCGGATACCAGCCGGCGTTCCAGAAGAGGCCGAAGAGACTCGTCTCGACGTCGCGTGCCGGCGCGGCGTCGGAGAGGAGCGGATAAAAGAAGGCGTGGGGATCCTTGCCCTGAATATGCGCCATCTCGGGCACGTAGCCGAGGTCCTCCAACGGACTCAGCCACAGCGAGAGCGTGCCTTGGGCGGCTCGCGGAAGGGCGGTGCGAAGGAGGGCCGGACGCTCGATGCTGCGGACGTGGAGCCCGGTGCGACCGCGGATGGTCAGGAAACGATGGTCTCCGGCGTCATCAAGGCCGGACGTGTCGGTGAGGGGCAGGGCGAGCGAGGCGGACAAGCGGGACATGGTCTCGCTTTGCCAGATGGCCTCGCGATCGGCAATGCACCGGGCGTTGTACGATACAGCAGGTCACGACCAACGCAGCCGATGGGTGCCCGGAGCGAGCGTCAGCGCCTGCGCCGTGCGCCCCGTCAGCTCGATGCGCACGGTGAGCTCCGTGCGCACGGTGGCTTCGCCTTCGCGCCAGGCGAGGTCGACAGGGTGATCGCTGACAAAGGAGAATCCGGTTTCGTTCCAGCTCCTGCCGCCCGCAAAGAAGCCGAGTACAGTCCGTCCCGCCCGTTGCCGGTGGAAGACGAGGCCAGCGTGTACGGAGCCGCTTCGCTCGAGGACCAGCGGCGTTTCACCCGACCCGGCGTACACCCGGTCGGTGACCGCATCGGAGAACGCAAGCGTGCCCACCCAGCCGGAGTCCTGTGACCGGCGTTCGAATGCGGGCGGTGTCGCGTCAGGGCGAGATGGATACAGCACCGTCACGATGGCCAGACGGCGGACCGGTGAAGCTGGATAGTGGCAGACGGCGAACTGCCCGATTTCGCGACGGTGCCAATCGGCCAGCAGACCGTCGTGGCGCGTGACCTGCGTCGGGGGAGTGACAAGGAACAGCCGGAGATCGGCCGCGCGGCCCTCGGCCGAGACCACCCGGGCGTGAAGCGTACCGGCTTGCTCGTCGAACGACACGGCGGGTGCGTCGGGATGCCAGACGGTCTGAATCGCGTTCGCCCCTGGCTCGGTTGTCACGGCGTCGGCGCAGATCGCGTAGCCGGGCGCGTCGGGCGACGCGGGGAGGAAGATCAGGTGACGACGGTGGTGTCCGTTGGGCAGGGCGCCGCCGGAATCGCCGATCGCATAGTCGAGAAACGACGTGGTGAATCCGGCCACGCCGGATCCGCACTTGGCGACGTGATCGTTGACGGCGGGCGCGGCGCGCGGGTGGGAAGGGTCGTAGTCGATCAGCACGACGTTGCCCGACAGGGCGCGCTGGTTGACGTAGTCCCAGGTGAAGCCGTGCGACGCGGCCCCCCAGCCTTGGTAACCGGCACCGCGCAGGAGTTGGCAGCCGTAGGCGGCGAGGCCGACGGCGTTCACTTCCTTGTGGTTGTGGGCCCGGGCGGTGCGCGGGTTCCACAAGACTGCCGCGAAGGCATCCGATCCCGCGGAGGATTCGCGCAGGAAGGCGCCGCCGTCGGGAAAGATCCGGCTGGTGGGCGGCACAGAGGGCGGCAGCGGTTCGCGCAAGAGAACGTACGTGCAAAGCCGGGCGGGTGGAGTCGCTCCCCCGAGCCGGGCGGCGGCAAAGCCGGCGGCGGTGGCCGACAATCGCACCGCGCGCTCGACCCCGGGCAGGTAGCGGGCCTGCGCGGGAAACTCCTCATCGCCGGCCGTGTCGCCCAGCGCCCAAGGGTGTCCGGCGGGCGTGCGTGCGTAGCCCAGCAGCCACTCGTGCAACGCCACCACCTTGGGTTCACGGTACCAGTCCGGAAACTCGCCCGTGTGGGCGAGGACGTCGCCGAAGTAGTGCTTGTGCTCGCGGTCCGACCAGAGCCAGCGCGCGATGCCGTAACCGGGTCCTTCGACGTACACGCCGTCGGCGGTGATGCAATCGAAGATCTCCTCGCGGTAAAGCTGCTTGGCCTCGTCGATCCGTGGGCGGTCGCCGCGATACAAGGCCCAGATGCCGCGGGCGGCGTACCCGCTGGATTTCCACAAGACGGTGTGTTCCGTGAAGAATCGTCCGGGGCCGGCATCGAGCCAGGCTTCGATCGGTGCGCGTTCGTCGGTCGTGAGATCGTCGTGAATGACATCAAGCGCGAGGACCGCGTTGAAGAACGCCGCCCCGGTGGGCGTGGAGCGGGACCAATCGTCGGGAGCCGCCCCGGCGAGCTCGGCGGTGAGATTCCCGGGGACGTCGGGGCGCCAGTAGACGAAATGCGCGACCAGCCGGGCGCGATGGGCGGCGGCCTGCGCCGGATCGAGCACGTAGGCGAGGGCAGTCGTGCTAAAGATGCGACTCAGCTGGTTCGCGCGCTGCCGGATCGGGGCCGTCGGATCGAAGCGCAACGGTTCAACGCCCGCAATCGCGCCCGCCTCGCGCAGGGCCTCGGCCCGCATCTCGCGCCACGGTGACTGTTCGGCGCGGGCGCGCAGGCCGGTCAGATCGGTGCGGCGAAAGAGCAGGAAAGGGTGCTCGCGGGGCGGAGTGGAGGACACCTCCCAGCGCTGGCCGGGCCGGCGGGGGTGGGCAAATCGAATCGCACTCATTCAGGTGAGGACACGCCGACTCCGTCGGGTACAGACTTGCGCGCCACCGGGGTTGAGGGCATCGAGCTCATCATGCCCGCTCCGCCGTCCCTGCGCACGATCGCGACTGCCGCCGGGGTTTCGCCCATGACGGTGTCCTATGCGCTGCGGAACCATCCGCGCATTTCGGCGGCAACCCGCGCGCGGGTGCGTCACTGGGCGGATGTACTCGGTTACCGGCCCGACCCCACGGTGGACGAAGCCATGCGGACTTTGCGCGCGCGAAAGGTCAGGACGGCAGCGTTCCAAGGGGTGCTGGCGTATTTCAACCTGAACCCCCGGCGGGCCGAGTTTTCGACCGATTACGCGCAAGGGCTGCTGACCGGCGCGTCGGCCCGGGCGACCGCGCTGGGGTATGAGCTGGCAGAAGTGTGGCTGCCCGACCCGCCGCGCCAGGGGCGGCGGGAGCGTGACGCGCTGCGGGCCCGGGGCGTGCGGGGGATTCTGGTGCCGCCGGCGCCGCCCGACGTCCAGGTGTCGTGGGACTGGTCCGGTTTCGCGGCCGTGGCCATGACCCTCAGCGTCTCCGACCTACCGCTTCCTCGGGTGGTGCCAAACCACGCCGGAAACCTGCTTTGCCTGCTGCGGACCCTGAAGCGGGCCGGTTACCGCCGGATGGTCCTCGTGACCAATCCGGATCAGGAGGTGCGGACTGGGCATGCGTCGCGTGCGTGGTTCGAGTGGTTTTGTCGTCATGAAGCCGACATGCAACCGACGGTCGTGATGCGTCCCGCGGAACGATCGGGGAACCGTACGCCGCCCTGGGATCTTCCGCGCGGTACGGAGGTCATGCTCACGCACGATGTTTGGCTGCTGCACGGACTGCGCAACGGCGCCGGTCCACACGGCGTGCCGCCTGGGGTGGATCTGGCGCTCTTCGGGGTGGCGCGTCCGGGCCTGTCTGGCATCGACCCGCGACCCGACGCGATTGGACGGACCGCGGTTGACCTGCTCGTGGCCCAGCTTGCCCGGCATGAGTATGGTCCCATGGCAACCCCGACCACGACCCTGCTGGACGGGGTTTGGGTCCAGGGCGCGACCACCCCGCGGGTGACGCGGGCGCTTTCAACTGTGTAACCCGTCCCTCCGTTGCCTCGCGCGAGGGGTGACGTTGGTTGGGACTTCAGCCCCGGCCATCCCCAGCCGGGCACAGCGTAATTTGACCCATGTACCCGCGACTTCTCTCCCTCCTGCTCCTAATGGTCATCTCGGCCCGCGCGGCCGAATGGTATGTGTCGGGCACCGGCAGTGACGCCCACGATGGACGCTCGCCGACGAGCGCGTTTCGCACCCTGCAACGTGCGGCTGATCTCGTTGAACCCGGTGACACCGTGTGGATCGGTGACGGCGTCTATGCCTCGGCAGGCAGCCCCGATCCGGAGGGAACTCAGCATGTCGGACCCAACGCGGCGCTCGTGCGCCTGCATCGCTCCGGCACGGCCGAGGCATGGATCTCGTGGCGGGCGGCACCGGGCGCTAAGCCGGAACTGCGTCCGACAGGCTGGAGCGGCATCGTCTGCACCGCCAGTTACCAGATCATCGACGGCCTGACGATTATCGGCGCCAACGACTCGCTCACGCTCATCGAGGCGCTGGAGGATGCGAAGCAACCGCGCGCCTCGGCCCGGTTCAATACCAACGGGATCTACGTCAACGGCCGGCTCTGCCCGCCGGACGCGAAGCCCCACCATGTGATCGTGCGCAAGTGCACGGTCGGCAAGATGCCCGGCGGCGGCATCACGGCGATCGAGGCCGACTACATCACGATCGAGGACTGCCTCGTCTTCGAGAACGGCTGGTACATGCGCTACGCCGGCTCCGGCATCACGCTGCTCAACAACTGGCGCTTCGACGACGCGCCGGGTTATCACGTGGTGATTCAGCGCAACCTCGTCTGGGACAACAAGACCTTGGTACCGTGGGAACGTATTGGGAAACTTTCCGACGGCAACGGCATCCTGCTCGACGTCACCGACACCGTGGCGAGCGGCGCCACCAATCCCAACGCCGACGCCGCGGTTACGACCGCACCGGCAGCCGAAAAGCCGGCGCGTCCGGAGTGGAAAGGACGGGCGCTCATCGCGAACAACGTCAGCGCGTTCAACGGGGGTTCGGGCATCCACACCTTCCGCACGCGGCACGTCGACATCGTGAACAACACGACCTACTGGAACGGGCAGGTGGTGAACTATCAGGAGCTCTTCCCGAACCGGTCGGAGGACGTCGTCATTCTCAACAACATCATCGTGCCGCGCCCCGGCGGGAAGGTGACGTCGAACAACCGCAACCGCGAGATACGGTGGGATCACAATCTGTATCCGATCGATCAGGACGTGATCCGCGGCCCGAATGACCTCGTGGCCGAGCCCCGCTTTGTGCGGGTGGCCCGCGACCTGCGTGAGGCGGACTTCCGCCTGCTCCCGGGCAGTCCCGGGGTGAACTCCGGCACGGACGAGGTGGCGCAGCCCACCGATGCCGCCGGTGCCCGCCGACCGCTGGGCGGCGGACGCGACCGCGGAGCCTACGAACGATGACGTCGGCCCGCGCTCTGGCCATCGTGCTGGCAGCGTTCCTAGGCGGCGTTTTAGGCCTGCGGGCCGAGCCGTTCGGGGCGATGCCCGAGGAGGCGGTTCGGCCACCCGAGCGGGTAACGACCGCCGCGATGGCCGCGTTGCCGCCGCATCCCCGCCTGCTGGCGGATGCGGACCGCTGGGAGGGGCTTCGCCATCAGATTGCCCGCGGTGGCCGGCACGGTGAACTCTTCGCGTGGTTGCGCCAAGCGGGGGACGCATTGCTCGCCGCCCCGCCGATCAATTACGCGCCCGGCGGACCGGGAGAGAACATCCTGCGCGCCATGCGCGAAACGGAGCACCGCGTGTTCACCTTGGCGGCCTTGTATCGTCTGACCGACGAGCCCAGGTATGCGCAGGCGGCCAAAGCGGTGCTCGAGGGACTCGCGTCCTTTCCGTGGCCAAGTACGCACTACCTTGACCCGTCAATCGCGTGCCTGACCTTGGGTGTCGGCTATGACTGGCTCCACGAAACGCTCTCTCCGGACGAACGTGTGCGTTATGCGGACAAACTGCGGCGCGAAGCGATCGAGGCCACGCTGACCAATCCGGCCGGCTTTCCGTTCCTCTGGTCAGACATCAATTGGAATCAAATCGGGCACGCTGGCCTGGCCTTGGGTGCTCTGGCCACGGCTGAGCATCATCCGGAGGTTGCGCGACAGGTCGTCAACCGCGCCATCGCGCTCACTCCGCGCGTGGCGACGGTGTACGGGCCCGATGGCGCTTATCCCGAGGGGCCGGGCTATTGGGCCTTTGGCACGACGTTTCAGGTCCTGCAGATCGAGGCGTACCGTACCGCCTTGGGCGAAAGCTACGGATTGGAGTCCTTTCCTGGCTTTCTCACGTCGCTTTCCGCCATCGATCAGCTCACGGCGCCCAGCGGAGAAATCTTCAATTACTTCGACAACCGACCCGTGCGGCGGGCGGCGGCGGTGGCCTTTTGGTTTGCCCGGGAGAACGGTCGTGCCGACCAAGTCGAGGCGGAGTGGGCGCGGCTGGCGGACCAAATGCGGTTGGGCTCCGTGCGCGACCTGTGCTTGGCGTTGCTGTGGTTGCCCGCGCCCTCCGACTCGTCGAGTCCGCCGACCTATGGGCAGCGACCCTTGGCCTGGCGCGCCGGAGGTCACCAGCCGGTGGCGGTCCTGCGCTCGTCGTGGGACGATCCGGAGGCGATCTGGGTCGCGTTCAAGGCGGGTACTCCGGGCTACTCCCATGGCCACATGGATGCCGGAGGCTTTGTGATCGAGGCCGGTGGTGTGCGGTGGTCCATCGATCCGGTCATCGAAGACTACCTCGTGGTGCGCCGACGGGCCGGACTTTCTCACCACGAACTTTTCGATACCTCCCAAGCGTCGCAGCGCTGGGCTTCGTTTCGCATGGGTCCGGACGGGCACAGTATCCTGCGCTTCGACGGGTTGCCCCAGAAAGTCGACGGCCATGGCACGATGGGGGAGATCGAGGCGACGGAGCATGGTGCCTTCGTCACGGCGGAGCTGTCCGCGCTTTATCGTGATCAGGCCGTAAACGTCACTCGGCGTATCGGCTTGCGGACAGACGGCGTGGTCGAGTTTCGCGATCGCTGGCAGCTCGCCGAGCGTGAGCGCACGGTCGTGTGGCAATGGATCACCGAAGCGGATGCGACCGTCATCAACGGGGGCCGGTCCGTCCGGCTCGACCAGGCAGGGAGGACGTTGATGCTCACCGCGGAAGATACGGCCCGCGGCCGGTTCCAGATCGTGGATCTCTCGCTTCCGAAGGGTTCCGCCTTCGACGCGCCTTATCCCGGGCTCAAGCGGGTGGAGCTTCGTCTCGTCGCGCCAGCCGGTGTGGCGGGTGAAGTGACGGTCACGGCGCGACTTGAGTCGACTGACACGAAGCGGCGCTGAAACGTAGTCAGGTCGGATGGTGCCGTACGCTTTACCGTGTGAGTACGGCGGGCGTTGAACCCGCATCCTCCGCGGCGTTTCGTCCGCCTGCCCCTTGCTTCACCCCGCCGCGGTCCCACCCGGACCCACCCTGCGGCTGCCTTCGTGTATCCAGCGAATGAATGCAGCCCCGTCACGCCTCGTGGCCCGGCATCACGCCGGTCCGGCGGGTTGAATGGGGGCTACGTACCCATGAAAACGACCTCGATGCGAGTCCGCTCGCTGCCCCGCCGCGTGGCGCCATTCCTGGCGACCATCGCGTTGCTCCCGTCCGCCTTGCCGGCCGGGGTCCTGACCTCCACCGACTTCAGCAGCGGATGGGTTCCGCTTGCCGTGCAACGGTCGGCCAGCGTGCCGGCCAGCGCCCAGACGAGCTCCTACATCAGCTCGGCCGGCACGGTCGACACGGCCACCAACCGGGCGTTCCTCGGCACGTCCGTCAATCAGACGGCTGCCGATGCCGGGACAGTATCCTCGTACGTCTGGCAGTACATGAGCGGTGGAGTCGGCCCCAATGGGGGCTTTGGCACGCCGGTCAATCCGGCGGGCGGACCGCCGTACTTCCACATTGCGTACGCCACCTCGGCGGACGGGTTGACCGGTTTCTCGCAGACTGCACCAAAGTCGATCACGGGTTATGTCGGCACCTATGTGGACAACACCGTGGCGGACTCGTCCTCGGCGGGATCCTATGTCTGGCGCACGTTCGCCAGCGTAGCCGGCACTTCGGGCGTGCCGGGAGTTAGCTCGGTCAACGGGCAAACCTACTATCTGCACCTGAAGTACTCGCAGGACGGCGGGGCTACCTTCACGGCGAACTCGGGCGAAACGCCGTACGTGTACCCGGCGTCGGCGGGCGCCAAGACCAAGGCCATGGTAATGAACGTGGACTTCTCCGGCGTGTCGTCCGGCGCCACGAGCTGGAGCGGAAGTGTGAGTACGCCGATTGCGAACGTGAGCAACACGGAGACCGATCTCTCCCGGCTCAACTTCGCCTTTGACCTGGCCGCCAATCGCCTCTGTCCGGTCCTCGTGCGGATCACGTCCTTGGATGCCAACAACCTGCCGACCGGCTACTGCGAAGGCGTGGTGCTGCCGGTGGGTGTCGAGGCCTTGTACCGCTATAACCTCGTGCTGAGCCGGCTCACGCCGGGTCCGGGCGCGCAGGCCTTCAAGCCGACCGATCCCAAGGTTCAGTTCACCTTCACCCTGGTTGGCACGAGCACCGATCCGTTCTCGTGGCCCCGCGGGGCGGGCAACGTCTACAACAAGATCACGGTGGACAACCTGTGCTACACCGCGCCGACCTTCTATGCCGCGCCGCCGCCGCTGGGCAACGACGCCAACAGCGGACTCACGTCGTCCAGCCCCAAAACGCTGCAGGGTGCCATGGACCTCGCTCAGCCGGGCGATGTCATCTGTGTGAACCCGGGTACCTACACCAACAGCGGCACGGGCAATGCGCTGACCGTGCGCGTCTCCGCCGGCACGCCGTCGCGCTGGATCACGATTCGTCCCACCGACTACGACAACCGTCCCGTGCTGCGCAGCAACGGATGGAACAACATCGAGATCTACGCCAACACCGGCTACATCGACATTCATGGTCTGACGTTGAAAGGTTACTATGACGGCGACGGTGGACCCGATGCGGTGGCGAACGGGCTCTCGCTGCTCGCTGCCCAGAACGACGCAGCGAAGCTCAACACCTATGCCGGACAGGAGACGAATCCCGCTTACACGATCTACTCGGATCACGGCACCTATGAGCCAGCGGTGCGTGATGCCTATGGCAATCTCGTGACCCCGGCGGTGGCCGCCAATCTGCCGGCCAACACGGCGCCGGCGACGGCCAAGTTCAATACGAACGCCGTGTACCTGAACGGCCGGCGCAAGGACGATCCGGCCCAGGCCGGACCCGGTGCATTCGTGAATGCCGAAGAATATGAGGGTGTGCATCACGTCCGTCTCGCCGACCTGATTGTCTCCAACCATGCCGGCGGCGGCCTGGTGTGCGCCAAGGCCGACTACTTCGCCTTCGAGGGCAACACGATCCTCAACAACAACCGCCTCTCGCGCTACGGTGGCAGCGGCATCAGCTCGCTCGACGCCCTCGCGTGGGAAGGCAGTTCGATCTACCGGATGTTCATTCTCGCCAACACCGTCGGGGACAACGGCTGCAATGTCCGCTGGACCCGCATCAGTTCGAACGCCGATCGCATCAAGACGGTGATCATGAATTTCTCCGACGGGAACGGCATCATCATCGATTCGCACCGCAATCGCAGCTACAACGGCAAGATCCTGATTCAGAACAATGCCGTTTACGACAACGGCGGTGGCGGCATCCAGCTCTTCAAGGCGGACAACGTGGACGTGATCAACAACACCGCGTTTCGCAATGCGAAGCCCAACGCGGCCGACCCGTCGGTGCAGGACTACTATGGCGTGGGCAACCAGCGCCATCAGGGCACTACACCGCCGTTCGCGACCTACTCGCAGGCCACCAAGCCTGCCTACATGAACAAGCAGGGCGGCGACTCGCTCAACTACCCGCAGATCTATACGAACCAGGCTGCCAACGTCACCATCCGCAACAACCTGCTCTGGGCGCGCACGGGCAACAAGATCAACGGTGATCCGGGTGCCGGCACCAACGTCTCGTTCAACTACAACCTGCTGGGACGTGATGGCGGTTATGCGAGCGGCGATGTGAATCCGCCCAACCAATCCAACGGCCAGGCTCCGGCGGGAGCCGCCGTCTACACCAACAACATGGTGAGCTACACTAACAACGTCGCGTTGCCGACCGCGGCCGCCACCGGCATCTTCGCCAACTCGACGAATCCGGCTGCGTTGGATTTCCTGCACCTCAAGACGACCGCTCCGGCCAGCCCGGCGCTCAACGCCGGTTTCAGCTACTATAACGTGACGCCGCGTGAGGATCGCAACGGCGTCCGGCGTCCGCTCGGTGCGAGTACGGACATCGGCGCGTACGAAGACAACTGACCGATCGTATCCTTCATAATCGAGCCGGCGGGACGATGTTTCGTCCCGCCGGCTTTTCTGTTTTTTGGGTGCGAGCGGGACGGGCAGAGAACGCTTTCCCCAGTGCGACGCCGGGGTGCGGCGATGCACCCACCAATGAGTGGGGATTTTCGTGGCGCTCCGCAGGTGTACGGTGCGCCCATGCCCACGAACACCTCGACCTCGTCCTCACTCGACCAACAACACATCGCCATCGTCGGCGCTTCTTCCGGAATCGGTCTCGCCGTTGCCCGAAGCGCCGCGGCCCGCGGTGCCCGCGTTCATCTCTTCGCCCGCGATGCGGAGCGACTCCACACCGCGACGGCCGGACTGGAGGCTGGCCGTCACACGCTCGACCTCAACGATCCCGATTCGATTCAGGCCGCCTTCGCCGGCATACCGGTGCTGGACCACGTTTACGTTGCGGCGGGATCCGCAGCGTTCGCCGATCCCTTGCACGGCGATCTGGAGCGCGATTTCGCGAAGGTGGAGGAACGCATTCTCGGCAGCCTGCGCGTCGTGCGGGCTGCGTACCCCAAGATGCGCGACGGCGGCTCGTTCGTTTTCACCGGCGGCGTCTCGACGGATCGCCCCGTCAAGGGTGCGTGGGCCACGACGCTGGCCACCGCCGCGGCGGAGCAACTGGCCCGGCAACTCGCGGTCGAACTCGCGCCGCTGCGGTTCAATGCGGTGTCGCCAGGGTGGACCGATACCCCGATGTGGGACGTGCTGCTCGGTGCCAACAAGGCGCAGGTTTTCGCGGCGCAGGCGGCACGGTTTCCCGTGCCCCGACTCGCCCGGGCAGAGGAGGTGGCCGAGGCCGTCCTCACGCTCATGAGTGTCCGCACGATTTCCGGTGAGGTGCTCCATATCGACAGCGGCAGCCGCTGGATATGAACCGCCCCCACACTTTCCCCTCCCATCAACCGTTCAACAATCCAATCAAAGCAAACAACCCATGAAATCTCTCTACACTGCCAAGGTTTCCGTGACCAGTGGCCGCGATGGCGCGGCAAAATCCGCCGACGGGCGACTCGACGTGCACTTGGGCTTCCCCAAGGAACTCGGGGGCGCCGGCGACAAGGCGAATCCCGAGCAACTCTTCGTGGCCGGCTACGCGGCCTGCTTCGCCAGTTCGCTGAAGGCGGCTGCGGCCAAGGCGGGCACCAAGCTCGGCGCGGTTGCCATCGACGCCGAAGGCACGTTGTCCCTGCGCGACGACGGATCCTACCTCATCTCCTCGGTGCGCCTGGTCGTCCGCCTGACCGGCCTGGAGACACCGGCCGAGCCGCTGGTCGCCGAAGCCAAACGCATCTGCGCCTATTCCAACGCGACGCGAGGGAACACGCTTACCGACGTCGTCCTCGCGTGACTACGATGCTGTCCCTCCGCATTCCGCCTGCCCACCTCGGCACCCTGTTGAGGCGCCGGACCTTTGTTAGGCTTCGTTTCGTCGTTATCTGGCTGTGTCTGAGCGCGGCCGTGGCCACAGCGGCGTCGCCGTCGGCGGGTCCGCTGGCTGGTCGACGGTTGGCGCTGCTGTTGGCCGATGACTTCAATGCCGTGGAGGCGTTCTACCCGTGGCTGCGGCTCCGCGAGGCCGGCGCCGAGATCGTCCTGGTGGGTGAGGAGAAGGGACGCGTTTACCAAGGACGAGGACGTTACCCGCTCACCAGCGAGGCTGCGGTCGCCGATCTGGTGGCTGGCGACTTCGACGGCGTGATCATTCCCGGGGGCGACGCGCCGAAGCGGCTGCGCGAGTCCGCCGCCATGCTCGCCTTTGTGCGGGCGATGGCGGCGAACGATCGCTGGATCGCGGCCGTCTGCCATGGTCCGCAGCTCCTGGGTGCGGCGGGACTGCTGGACCAACGGAGAATCACGGCGTGGCCCGACCTCCGGGCTGAGATGGAGAACCACGGGGCCGTGTGGGTCTCGTCGGTGGTTGTGGTGGACGGCCGCCTCATCACCTCGGCCGACCCTTGGACCATCGACCAGTTCACAGCAGAGATCATTCATCGCCTCGGACGGCAGGAAGGCGAAGGCCGGCCATGAGCGTCGCTCCCATGCCGGCTTGGGCTGCGGCGCCGGGCCGCGAGCGAGGCGCGCGGAATCAGCGAATTGAGGTTGCGGATCGGAGGAGCGCCTGTCCGCTTGGTCCGATGCCAGAGAAAACGCTTCGGCCCAGGCGCAAGCGTGCCTCGTCGCAGCTTCAGCACGAGTTGAAGCTGGTCTCCGCGTGTCCCGTGATGGCGTCCCTGACCCTCCTGCGCGCACGCTGGAAACTTCCGTTGATCTGGCGCCTGCGCGAGGGCCCGACTCCGTTGGCGGAACTTCGCCGGACCTTCCCGATGGCCTCGGAGAAGATGCTCACCCAGCACCTGACCGAGTTGATGCACGATGGCTTCGTTGGACGCGAAGTGAAGGACACGCACCTCACGGTCCGATATCGTCTGCTTCCGCTGGGCCGGTCGCTGCTGCCCGTGCTGGAGGCGTTGCGCTCCTGGGGCGCTGCGGAAGGCGCGGTCGTCCGGGCGGTCGCCAACCTGAAGATGGCGTCGGAGTAAGTCCGGCCCGCGGGACGATTCGCGCCGGCCCCCGACGGGTTCAGATACCCATGGTTGCGCGCACGTGCTCGCGGCTCAGGCGGATGCTCTCGCCCAGCGGGCGGGTCGGCTGAAAGTCCCGTTCGTGGGCGAGCTCGATCATGGCGTCGCCGGCAAAGTTGATTTCCCGCAGCGCGGCGCCGATCGCGCGGAAGTCGGTGACCCCTTCGCCGATCGACTCGACCCAGCGGCCGTCGGCACCCTGGTCGCGCAAGTGCAGAAAGACGATCTGTGATCCGAACCGGCGGAGAAATGCGACCGGATCGACGCCGCCGCGAATCAGCCAGTTCAAATCGGGACCAAGCTTCACGTCCGGGATGCGTTCAAGCGTACCGGAGAGATCGTGCAGGTTGTTCTCCACCTCGTAGGTGTGGTTGTGCAGGTTGACGGTCACGCCGTGGTTCGAGGCGAACGCGATGATCTTCTTCAGGCACTCCGCCTGGGCGTCGAGTTGCTCCGGGGTCTTGAGCGGGCGGGGTGTGGCCGGACGGAGTGGCCCGACGGAGGCGCCGAAGGTACGTCCGCCCAGCTGCGCGAGCCGGGTGATGACGAGCTCCGCGTATTCTAGGATGGAGCCATGCTGCGCGCGGTCCCACATGGCGCCGCCGAAGGAGGTGCCCAGCACGGGCAGGTGGTGACGCCGCGAGAGCTCGCCGATGCGTGCCACCGCATCGTCAGGTTTCAGGGCCGTGTGCATCAGCTCGATGCCGTCGACGCCCGCCTGCTTGAGATCGGCGAAGATCTGGGGTAGCAATGGCGTGAGCTCGTAGTTGGGCTGGCGGGCCGCGTAGACCCACGGATGAGCGCCCACCACGATCCGGCGCGGAGTCGCCGCGCCGGCGGAGGCGGCAAAGGCACCGGCTCCGGCGGACGCGGCGGCGCAGAGGGTGGCGGTGCGGAGGAAGGAACGGCGGGTAAGAGGGCGTTGATGCATGGGGAAAGCGAAGGAGGGGTGAACAAGAGGCGCGGTCCGCGGCTAGGTCTTGAGGCCGCTGAGGTCGACCTCGAGGCGTTTGTTCTCCTGCAGGATCGTGTCCATCGTGAGCCGGGTACGGCGCGCCGCGGCCTCGTAGCCGAGTACGCAGGCGAGGACGCCATCGACCGCGCGGCGGCAGGTGTCGTTCGTGATCTCGCCGGTCGTCACCTCGCGGTGGAAGCGGGCGATGTTGCGCTCGGCCCCTGCGGCATAGAGGTTCTCGACGGTGCCACCGCCGAAATGGCGGGATCCGCCCCGCACGTAGGGCCGACCCCAATACGTCAGCAACGCACTGGCCTCGAGGCCATGGATCGCGGCGCTGAGCTCGACGGGGGAACTGTTCTTGATCGCCTGGCCGGCGTGCTGGTGGATCAGGCCGTCCGCGTACTCGAAGGTGAGGGAGCACACGTCCCGCGCATCGCCGTGCGCATCCGGGCGGCGGATGCTGGAAACACCCATGGCGGCGATCGGACGCTGGCCGAGGACCCACAAGGCGGCATCGATGGCGTGAATGTCGAAGTTACCCAAGTAGTCGCAGCCCATCGCCACGTCGTTGACCCAGATCAACTCGCGGAGGCGGTCCTCGAGGGTCTTGGTCTTCGGCGGGTCCTTCTGGGGCGCACAGGTGCCGGTGGTGACGACGCGCACCAGCGGGCCGAGGCCGCCGGCCCGGATGCGGTCGGCCACCTCAAGATTGATGGGATCGGTTGGGATCTGGTAATCGACGAGGAAGCAGCGGTGCTGGCGGGTCGCGTTCTCCCCGGCAGCTGCAACCTGCAAGGCCCCGGGCACATCGGAGGCGACCGGCTTGGCCATGTAAACGTGCAGACCGGCGGCGACCGCCGCCGTCACGTGCTCAGGAATGAAGTATGGCGGAGTCTCGACCGCGACGGCGTCCACGCCACTCTCGATCAGCCGCCGGTAACCCGAAAGACCGGAGAAGCGACGCGAGCGCTCGACGCCGAGTTCTTGGCCACAGGCCTCGGCCACGCCGGGAAAATAGTCGGCGACGGACCACAGGTCATAACCGCCATGCGCCTGGAAGAGCTTCGCGATCCATGCGCCCCGGCCACCGTTGCCGATCACGCCGAGTTTAATGCGTCGGGCGGGTGAGGTGGACGCGGGCGCCGCGGCCTGGAGCGGGCGAGACAGCAGGGAGGCTGCAGCCGCCGCCGTGGCGGCGCCGCCAAGAAACCGCCGGCGGGAGAGGGTGGGTGGGGGGGGTTTCATGAGGGGAGCAGGAACGGCGCTGCGCCGGGGGGATCCAACTTTTTCGACAGCGGAGCAAGGCCGCCTCGGGTGGGCGTGGTACCGGCGGTTGCAGCGAGCAAACGGAGCAGCCCGCATGGCTCAACCCATAACAAATCGCTCGACGGCGGAACTGATATGGTAATGTCTGGCCCATGGCCCGGCCCCGATCCTCCCACGTGCTCGACGTCAAGGCGGCTCTGACTGCCCGGCTGGCCAGTGACTTTGCCCATCCGGGAGGGAGATTCCTGTCGGCCCGCGCGGTGGCGCAGCGCTTCAAGGTGAGTTACCAGACGGCGCACCGGTTGCTCGGCGAGCTGCAGACCGAGGGTTTGCTGCGCCGGGAAGCGGCCTCGGGATCGTACATCCCGGGCCGGCGCACGACGTTGCGCGGCGTGCAGCTCATCTTCCATCCGCGCGCGAAACGAAAAGGCAGTTTTGGGGCGCACCTTCTCGAAGTGCTGGAGACGGCACTACGCGGGCAGGGGATCGCCTGCGTGCACAGCTGGCCCGGTGAGGGGACGGCTCCGCGCCGGCGACCGGACCATTATCCGGTCGTGTGGGAATGCCGGGCCGCCGTGCAGGCGGCGGCGGAGGAGCGGAACTTCGTTCTTTCGCTCAACGACCGGCCTCCGGCTGGGCTGGGTGGAACCTATGTGGACGCGGTGACAACGGACGACTTCTCGGGCGGCGCCTGCGCGGCCGAGCTGCTGAAGGAACGCACGGGACACGCCGACGGCTTTGCCGTGCTCTCGGGGCCCGAGGACGATGTCCGCAGTGTCCAGCGAGTGGCTGGCTTCCGGGCGCACGCGGGTGTGGCGCTGGCGGTCAGTGCAGACTCGTGGTTCGTGGAAGGCGGTCGCGCCCGGGTGGCACGCATCTTGGCCGCGCGACCGAAGGGAATCTTTGCGTGCAACGACCGGCTGGCCGAGGCCGTGATCACCTACTGCGCCGAGCGGGGCGAGCCTCGCCCACCGCTCGTCGGCTTCGACAACGCCCCGGTGGCCGAACGCCTGCGCCTGACCACGATCGGCATACCATGGGCCTCTATGGTGGCCGAGGCCGTGCATCTGATCGGCGAACGCCTGGAGGGCAGCACGACGTCGGCCCGGTTGGTCAGCCTCGCCCACGAACCCGTGGTGAGGCTGACCGCGTAGCCTGCGTTCGCGTGAATCGCACGATGCGATCCCCGGACTAGAAGTCGGTCCAGATGCGTGCGCCGGTTTTGACGGACAGCACGGCGGGCTCGCTGATCACGGTCTCGTACTGCCCGGTGATGATCACGCGATAGGAACCTGCCTTGGGCGGCGTCACCGGGGAAAGGGTCAGGGTCGGTTCGGTTGCGCCGGGAATCGGAATTCCGTTGCGTTCCCATTGGTAGGTCAAGCCACCGGGGAACGTGGTCAGGGCGACGACCTTCAGGGTCACGCTGGTTCCCGGGGTGGCGAGGGTATCAGCCGGCTGGAGCAGGATTGCCGGTTGGCGTTCGTGGGCGCCGGCATCGGGCGCGGAGCCGCGGTCGCGGGGCAGGCCTTCGTGGTCCAGCGATGGAACGAGCGGGGTGTACACACCGAAATCGAGCGCCGGGCTGTCGGGCAGCAGGCGGAAATCGGCAGCCGCGGCGTCCACAAAGCGCACATCATCGATGGTCACGTTGCCCACGTCGTCGGGCAGGCCGCTGGGCGCAGGCGACCCGGGTCCGCGCACGTAGAGATTGTTTCGGTACACGCTCGGCACCGTACCGGGAATAGCGCCGTTGCGGCGCATCGTGACATTCCGACCGTCGGTGCTCGCGAGGATGTTGTTGATCGCGTTGCCGTTGTTGGAGTCCTGGTGGGTGATCTGGCCGTAGTTGACGATCTGGTTGTTGCCGTAGGCGGTGTTGTGAATGATGTCCACGCGATCGCTCCGGAAGGTGTGGATGCCGCCGCCGCCGTTGTCGTAGGCCACGTTGTTCTGGACCAGGGTGCGTCCGGGGAAGCTTCCGCGGGTGGGCGAGCTACTGTTCTGCAGGCTGTCGACGATGATGCCGTTCCCGTCGCTGAGGGCATTGATCTGCACCCACGGCTCGCGGCACTCGTTTGAGAAGACGCGGTTGCCGAGGATGAAGAAACGGTAGTTGTCGTACAGGGGATCGAAGGGCGATCCCTGCAGGATGGAGATGCCCGATCCGGCGTAGCGCGTCCACAGGCAGTTGCCGTAAACGATGTTGTTCTCGATCTGGATGTAGTCGGCCTGGCTGATGATGATGCCACCGCCCGCAGCGTCGGCCACGACGTTGTCGGCGAAGCGAATATGGTGGGGTGTGTTCACCACCGAGCGGCCCTGCACCTCGATGCCGTTGGTGTTGGCCGGGCCGATGACCTGGCCGCGCAGGCTCTCGGCGAGAGGCGTGTGGGCGACACCGCGCAGGGAGAGGCCGCGGAACTCGATGTAGGCGACCGGGGCGCTGTAGAGCGGCGCGTTCGAGCCCATGCCGAACGTACGCCACCCGTAGGTTTGGATGCGCGGGAGGTGTCCGGGATAGTTCTTAAACGTGATCCATCCAGCCGGCCGTCCGGAGGTCGTGACGTAGATCCCCTGGGCATTGAGCTGGGTCTCGTTGTTGATGAGATAATCGTATTCGGGTCGGGTGGGATCGGAGAGGAACACGACGATGTCGCCAGCCTGCGCCACCGCCACGGCCTTGGCAGGCGTGGCGAACGCCGTTTCCAGGGTGCGTCCATCCAGCGAGTCGTTGCCACCGGGCTTCACGTAGTACGCGGGACGGGCGAGGTGAACGTTGTCGAGGCTCACGCCGTGTTCGCCTTCGGGCCACGAGAGGAAGGAGGACGTACCGCCACTGACACCCACGGTCAGTTGCAGCGCCGGAGCCGTCGGGTCGAAAACTCCGGCGACCGTCGCAAAGCTGTCGAGCTCGGCGGCGAAGCGCTGCCAGGCATCCGGAGCGGCCGGGTAGAAGAGCCGCTCAATGCGTCCGGTGCGGACGCCAGCACCGTCGAACGACTCGATTCCCACCACGACCGGCAGAGCGACGCTGACCTTCAGGTCGAAGGCGAGGCTCAACAGGGCGCGGTCGGCGAGTGCGTTGGTGATCGCCAGCGGGCCGGAGCGCAGCGTGGCGCTCCACGCCTGCGCGGCGGTGCGACTGTCGATCGCGAGGCGGACGGCGTCGGAGGGACGGACGCCCATGATCGCGTCGATGGTGCCGAGGGCGCCGCGGGCGACGGAGGCGGATGGGCCGCCCGTGGCGAGCGCTCCCGCCTGCGGCCAGGCGCCCGCGTCGGCGAAGTCCTCGCTAAGGATGGTCGAGGCGGAGGCGACATGGGTGGGGGCCGCCGGCGTGCGCAACACCGTGACGTCGTCGATCCGCAGGGTCGCATCCGCATCAGCGGCGGCGTCAGCAAGGTGCAGCGCAAAGGTATCGAACGTGAACTGCGACGACGGCACATCGACGGCGTGCCCGGCGCCGTTCCAAGCCGCTTCGAGTCGCACCGTGGCGTCGGACACCCGCGTGATCTTCAAACTGCCACGGGTGAACTGGCCGACGGCGAGCCCAGGCGGCGAGGCCAGGGCCGGACCGACCAGGGTGTGCGCGTCGTCGGCGAACAGGGCCGCCCCTGCGCCGGGCGTGCGATACCGGAACGATGCGGGCGAGTTGCCCGTCGGGGCCGGGTTGAGCCAAATGCCGTAACCGCGATAGCCGGCGTAGACGTCAGGGGGCGTTGAGCCGGGCACGGTGGTGAAGTCGCCGGCCGGACGTACCCCTTGAGAGTCGAACAGGGCGATACGCAGGCCGTCCGCGGCGTCGCGCGCGACCGGGAGGAACAGTGAGAAACGGGCGGTCAGGGCGTCGCCCACCGCGAGGGTGACGGGTGCGGCGGCGAATGGGGCCGTGAGGGTGATTGGTCCTCCGGTCTTGGTCGCGATCAGATCGAGGTTGTCGTTCGGCGTGGAGAAGCCGGCAGCGGGAATGCGGAACTGCGTATCCGGAGATTGCGGCGAGGTGTTGGCTCCCTTGTAGAACCAGTGAGCGGAGTCCGGCAGGTTCTGGTTCTTGCGATCGCCATCCGCGAAGGTGTCCTGCAGCAGCACCACGCGGCCGGCATCGCCGCCGCCGGCCGGCCGGTACTCCACGACGAAGTCGTCGAAGAACGCAGGCAGGGCCGCCGAGGTGAGCAGACCGGAGGCGTTGAACAGGCCGATCATGTCGAACGCGAAATCGTTGGTCGGGACCGGATCGGTGCGGGTGACGACCCGACCGTTGACGGATACGAGGACGACAAGGTTCGCGCCCGAGCGCGTGATCACCATCGAGTGCGTCACCTTCTGATTGAGCGGATAGTCCAGCACCGCGGTGTTCGCCGGCTCCATGAGCGCATTGGCCGGGCCGTTGAAGGGAATCGAGGCGGACGTGGTGTTGCGCTTGTAAAGGTTGAACGCGGACGGGGACGTGGCCCCGACATTCATCCACACGCTGTAGCCCTGGGCAGTGAGGAAGCGACTATCGGCGGCGTTGCCGACCGACAGCGTCATGTCGGCCGTCGGACGCGTTGCGCCCATCGAGTTGAACAACCCGAAGCGGAACGCGTCTGCGCTGTTGGGCGTTGAACCGAGGCGCAAGGTGAAGCTCAGGGAGATTGAATCGCCATCGGCGAGCGAGCGCACCGTACCGGGATCCGTGAAGTACGCGGCCAGCATCGACGGCTGCGCCGGAGCGCCGCGGACGAGTTGGACCTCGTCGCCGCTCGTGTAACGCAGCAGGCTCACCGTCCGGGCGGTGAGCGATTCGCCGGAGTACGTCCAGCGGGCGCTGGCCGGAAGCGCTTCGTTGAGGCGGGAGTTGTCCGCGAAGGTATCATGCAGCAGCACCTCATGCGCGAGGGCTGGGGTGACAAGGGCAGTTGCGAGGCAGGTGAAGGCGGCGAGCGCCCGGGGAGCAGCGAGGAGGCAGGGCAGGGACATGGCAGTTTTGGGATGCCGGGCGTAGGGAAGCACCGGCGTAGGCGGGATGAAGGTGAAGCAGACCTTGCTCGCAGCCTTCGATTGCGCCCCAAGACGCACAAAGCTTCCCGCGTTGACACAGGTTACCAAGGGCGCGCGCCACGCCAAAACGCGATGATCCCCGCCGGACCGGCGGGGCGACGACGCGGATCGCTCAGGCGGAGGCGGAGCGAATCGTCGTTCCCGGCACCCAGATGCTGTCGACCAGCACGCGTTGGGGCACGGCGGGAACGCCGCGTTCACCGCGATGGATCATCGCGACCAATTGGTCGACTGCGACCTGACCAATCAGCTTGTTCTGCTCCAGCATGCCGGCCTGGCCATCTTTTCGCCAGGGCAGGGTCGGGCAGGCGACGCCGAGCTCCCCGGGAATCTCGAGCTTCCATGCCTGGAAGGTGGTCATCTGGTGGTGGTTGCCGGTGATGATCGCGTCCGGGCGCTCGGCCTTCAGCCACGCGCGCAGCACCGAGCCATCGGATTCATGGGCGTCGTCCGGGCAGACCGGAAGCGGGGTGAGGCCGAGAATGGTGCAGGCCGTGAGGTAGCCGGCGATGAAGTTGTGATCGAGGCGTCGGTCATGCTCGGGGCGTACAGCGCAGCCAATCCGCCGGTATCCCCGCTCATGCAGTTCCCGCACGACCCGCATCATCGAGCGATAATGCGCGGCCGTGACGGAATGCAGCAACGGGCGGGTCAGGCTGTACCCGAAGGTGACCGCGGAGAAATCGGCCCAGGGAAAGCGATCCATGTGGGTGTCGGCGTGCGGCTGCGGGCAGACCAGCAGGCCGCGCACCCCGCGGGCCGTGGCGATGGTGGCGGCACGTTCCCAGGACAGCTTCAGTTCCGTGATGTCCATCACCTCCACCTGATACCCGTGGGTGGCGGCCCTTTCCATGGCGCCTTCAAGGTAGTCGGTGAAATGCAGCACATCGCGCCAGCAGTAATCCGGCGCCGTTTGCGCCAGCCACACGAGCGAACCGTGAAAGCCGGGCGGACGGGCCTGGTTCCGGTAGGTGGCGAGCGCCGAGAGCATCGGGTCCGGCGCGTAGCCGAGGCGCTTGGCCACGTCGGCGATGCGTTTACGCGTCTCTTCGGGAATGCTCGGATTGCCTCGAAGTGCGAGCGAGACGGTGGCGCGTGTTACACCGGCCTGTTGGGCGACGTCCTTTTGGGTGACACGGCGGGGTATGTCCATGGCGCGGGTAGGTAGGCGCCGATTCGCGCAATCGGCAAATTCGATTGCAAGCGCGCAATCGCGTGCCTGTGCCTCCTTCCCTCTGAACAGATCCCACGGCGAGGTCCTGACGGCCGACACCTTCCCGACACCCGCGCGAGGCGCATCGCCTCCCACCGGTCAGAACCGATAGCGGGTCAGCACCGACACATAATCCACGTTCTCGGACGGTCCGGATTCTTCAAGGAACGTTCCGGCCCAGAAACGGGCGTACGCGGTCTCCACGCTGAGCTGGCGGTTGTAGGTCCAGGTCAGAACGGCATCCACCTGGGAGCCGATGTAGCGTGCGTCGCTACCATTGGGCAGGCGGACGAGGGCGCCGCCGGCATTGTAGGCGCCGTCGGCTTTGCCGTAGCGCCAGTAGAAGACGCCGTCGAGGTGGTAGGTCCAGCGTTCACCGAGGCGCCCGATGATGCCCGGATGCAGGTTGTAGAGATTGGCCGGCCCCAACTGACCGATGTCACCGAAGTAGGCCCCGCGTGGATACAACGCGTTGAAGGTGCCGAGCCGGCCGTCTCCGGCCCGTCGGTCGCCGCTGATGATGTTCGCTTTCAGATAAAGGCGCGGTCGGGTCGGCGCCCCGGACAGGGTGTAGCCCGTGTCAGAAGCGAGGGTCCAGGCGCGGATGTCCTCGTCGCGGAAGGTGCCCCACTGCGCGAGGGTCTCGAAATTGAAATCGACGGCCCCGCGGCGACCCCAGAAGCGGGCGCCCACGGAAAAGCGTTCCTCGTTGCCGATGCCGGATGGGTAGCGGGCGTTGTCGCGATCGTACCCCATGAAGTACAGGTCGAGGCTGGCTCCGGGAATTCCCTTGAATGGCGTGACTCCGTAGAGGCCATAGATGAGTTGTTGTTCGACCGTCTGGTTGTCGAAGATGCCGGGATCGGTCTCGCTCGGACGTCCGTAGAAGGCGTCGATTTTCCACGTCTTCGTCTGCAGGCGGGCGAGCGCGGCGTCGAACGACTGGCGGACATTCGGTCCATCGCGAAAGGTGAGGATGCGTGACGACCCGTAGTTGAACTCCTGCCGGCCGGCGCGGAGCAGGAGGGTGGTGCCGTTCTGACCAAGCGGGTGACGCCACTCGATGAAGGCCTGATGCAGGTCGAGCCGGTCCTTCTCAGGCGGCTTCAGGGGCGCCTGTTTGTCCGCCACGAGACCGCTCTTCAGCTCGACGTAGCCCCGCCAGCGTCCGCCCACGCGCACGTCGCCGTGCAGCATGAAGCGAAAGTGATGATAGCCGTCGTCATCGTCGGGCACGCCGCCCCAGAGGTCGTTGCGATAGTACTCATACCGATGGCGGAGTTCGCCTCCGAGCGTGAGCGAAGTGTCAGCCGCGGCCGGTCCGATGGGCAGATACTTCAGGCGGTCGACCGGATCCGTGCGCAGACTCGGATCGCGAAGGAAGGTCCAGTCTTCCTCGACCCGATACGGGAAGGGCGGCGGACGCGCGGCGCCGGCTGGCTGCGCAGCAAGCAGGGCGCCGGGGAAAACGGGAAATCCCAGCGATCCCAAGGCAAGGATACAGGCGGTGCGGACAACGTTCATAAGGAGGGAAGCCCGGTGCGGGAGACTCAACCGGGGTGAGGCCGACCCCTAACCGGACGTTGGTCCGGAAGGGGACGATGCGGCGGCGGGACCAAAGCGCAGGAAGAACTGCGTCAGGATGCGCAGATGGGTTCGCACGTGATCCGAGGATGCGATGTCCGCCCGGTGCCGGGGCGGACGGGTCGCTTCGGGGGAGTGGATCGCAACCGGTTTCATCGCGGAACGCGACCGGCCGGAGCGCGGACGAGGGCTGCCGGATGTCCGGCTCATGGCATGCCGATCGCGCGCTGCCATTTCTGGGCCCCGTAGGCGCCAAAGTGATTCACCGGCGACCACGCGGGCTCCAGCGGCGGAAGCTCGGCCGGCGCGAGCGCTGCAAACTCGGCCGTCGCGTAGGCCACGCGTCCGTCGATCACGGTCAGCACGCTCTCGATTTCGCGAATGCGCGGCGCGGGCACCGTGAAGTAGTCGTCGCTCAGGGCGGTGAAATCGGCGTAGAGGCCCGGGGCGATGCGGCCCTTGACCTTCTCTTCGCGCGAGAACCAGGCGTTGTCGGTCCAGAGCTTGAGGGCGGTCGGGCGGTCGAGCCGCGTCTTTTCGTTGAGCAGGATGAGCCCGCCTTCGCCCTTGCCGGTGACCAGCCAGTGCAAGCAGGCCCACGGGTTGTAGCTCGAGACCCGCGACATGTCCGTGCCGGCGCCGACGGGAAGGCCGGCGGCGAGCATTTTCTTGATCGGCGGGGCTTCGGCGGCCTTCTCCGGACCGTAACGGTCGAGGAATTCGGTTTCCTGAAAGGCGATGCGGTTCTGTACCGACACGCCGCCCCCGAGCGCGGCGATGCGCTCCATGTTCTTCTGTGAGAGCGACTCGGTGTGATCGATGATCCAATGGAGCTGATCGACCGGGAAATCCCGATGCACGCGCTCGATGGCGTTCAGGTGAAGCGAGGCGGTCTCGTCGTAGGTGCAGTGGAACCGGAACGGCCACTTCTTCTCCGCCAGCAGGCGAATGACCCGTTCGAAGTCGCGCTCCTCCTTCTCGCCATAGATCGGCTGGGGCAGGCCCCAGACCTCGAAGTCGTAGATCGAGCGCACGATCATCTCACCGCCGCCGATGAGGCGGAAGAAGGGGGAGCCGTCGTCGATCTTGTAGCGTTCAATCCAAGCCTGGAAGTCCTCGTACTCGCGGCCCGGCTTCTGGATGAACGTCGACACGCCGATGCGCATGGTCATTTCGCCGCGGCGGTCGAGTTCCTGGATGACTTCGTAGTCCTCGGGCCAATTCTGGTAGCCGCCGCCGCAGTCGAGCGTGCTGGTGATGCCGAGACGGTTCATCTCGCGCATGAAGTGCCGGCTGGAGAGCAGCTGCTGGTCGCGCGTGAGGTGCGGTCCTTTGTACAGCGTGTCGTACAGGATGAGCGCGGAGGGGGTGGCGAGCAGCATGCCCGTCGGATGGCCGGAGCTGTCGCGTTGGATGGTGCCGCCCGGCCAGCGATTGTCCGGGGTATCCTTGGTGATGCCGAGGGCCCGGAGGGCGGCGCGGTTGAGGTAGGCTTCGGAGTAGACAAAGAGGACGAAGATGGGCGTGTCCGGCCCGATCGCATTCAACTCGTCCAGCGTCGGTTTCCGCTTCTCCGCGAACTGGCCGGTGGCCCAGCCGCCGACGACGCGCACCCATTGGCCCGGCGGGGTACGCCGAACCTGGTCGCGCAGCATGGCCAAACCTTCGGCGAGGCTGGCCACGCCGTCCCAGCGCAGTTCGAGGGCGTAGTTGAGCCCGAGCCGGACCGTGTGGGTGTGGGAATCGTTCAACCCGGGCACGACGCGTCGGCCCTGGAGGTCGATGACGGGCGTGTCGGCCTTGCGGAGGCGGAGGATGTCGTCGTTGGAGCCGACCGCGGTGAAACGGCCGTTCTCGACTGCGAAGGCGGTCGCTTCCGAGGCGCCGGGATTCAGGGTGGAGACCTTGCCTCCGGTGTAGAGGGTGAGGGGGCCGGGACGGCCGCCTGGGGCGGTGCGGGTGGGCATGGTTTGGGCGGAGAGCGGGGTGGTGAGGGCGGAGGGACCGAGCAGGGCGCCGGCCCCGGAAAGGGCGGCGGTTTTCAGAAAGTCACGGCGGGAGGCGGGCATGGTGGTGGTGGATGAGGATCAGCGGGCGAGGGAGACACCCGCACGCACGGTTTCGGTTTTCTCGTCGTAACGGAGCAGGCTTTCGCCGTACCCGTTCCAGTATTGGGCCATCAGATACACAGAAAAGTTCCCACTGAGGAACTCAGTCGGGTAGGTCACGTCGACCTGGACGCTCCCCTTGTCGAAGTCAGCGCCGACGCGGCCGGTGACCGAGATGGAGAGGCGGTTGTGCTTGCCGAAGATCGCACGCAGTTCGCTGTAGCCGCGATAGTCCTCTAGGTCGGCGTTGTCGGCGGAATCGGACAGGTAGATGAGAAACTTGGGCCGCAGGATCAGCCGCCAGCCGTCGAGGTTGCCGAAGGTGAAGATCGGCCGGAAGTAGAGCGTGTTCAGGCTGCGGGAATTGTCGCCGTCGCGTCCGTTCGACTCGTGCTGCACGCCGACCTGGTAGCCGATCCAGTTGAAGCCGCGGGGGCGACCTTGGTCGGGCGCGAGCGACTCGAAGAGCACCTCCGGCATGTAGCTCGTGTCGAAGAAGGGACTCGAGTCGGCGGTGATGTCCCACAGCGAACGCTGGGTATAGCCCAGGTGGATACCGTTGAGGGCGGGAAAGCGGCGGGCGAGCGGACCGTTCTCGTTCAGGATGCGGTACTTCAGGCTGAGCTGGAACTTCACGGCCGGCTCCTTGCTGCCACCGATGAAGTACATCGGTTCGTGGGCCGAGAAATGATCGGCGTAGTAGCGTTTGAGGCGGCTGGCGGCCGGGAGGGCGGTGCCGGTTCGTTCTGCGGTCGCGGTCGGTTCGCTGTTGGCCAGTCCCACGCGGCCGCGGTCGGCGGAGGTGGACGCAGGCACCACGTCGATGAAGGCGCGCAGGCGGACGGGGGTGTAGATCTCAAGCGAGAGGCGTCCGACGGCGTCCGCCGGCAAGGCGAGTTGCAGCTGTTTCCGGGCAAAGCTACCCGGCGGTGCGGTCAGGTCGACGCCCGAACCCTGGAGCGTGACCAGCCAGGTAAGGGCGCCATCGCTCAGGCGGCCGTCCAGCGTGCCGGAGACCGCATAGGTGGCGGACGCCTGCGTGTCGTTGAGCACCACCAGGTCGACGGCGGCGACACTTCCCGCTGCCAGCGGCGAGGTGGGTGCGACCAGCGTCAGGGTCTGGGCGTGGGCTGCCGCGGCCAAGGCGAGGGCAACGAGGGCGCCTCGTCGTAGACTCCGGCCGACGATACGGGAACCAAGGAATGAAATCGAAGGGAGGTAAGTTAGCATGAGGACGTGCGGCATGGTCGGAACGTTTAGGCGTCGATCCGCAGGCGGGCGCCCTTGACCTCCAAGGCCTGCGGCGGAATGACCCGGTCGCGCAGTTGCAGCGGCACGAGCGTGGCGACGAGCGGCGCGCCGGACCGCAGCAGGGTGGCGTGCCGGTCCGTGACCTCGAGTTGGGTGATGCACAGGCGGTCGAGGCCGAGCTCGAGCCCGGGGATGGGCAGGTACGTGTAGGTGCCGACGAAGCGGGCATCCTCCGGGCCGGTCGGCGCGGCCTCGCCGGCGGCACCGAGGTAAATGCGCACACAGTACGGGTGAATGGGCAGCTGCTTGCGCTCGAACTCGAGGATGACGCGGGTGCGCGGTTGGCCGAGGGCGGCGAGCAGCGGGGCGCGGCTGCCGGCGTCGATCGTGACCGGAGTGCGAACCACCTCGCCGGCGGCGACGAAGTCGTTTCGCACCTTATCGGTGTCACGGTACACCGGCAGGCCGCGGACGTTCAGGTTGAAGGAGAGCGAGTCAAAGCGATAGCCGAGCTTGGTCGTGTCGGTCATGTCGCCCACGCGGATGACGAAGGGCCGCCCGTCGGGGCCGTAGAAGAAGTAGCGTTTCTCCAGCCAGCGTGCGTCGGTGGGATTACGGCGTTCGGGCGAGACGGCGAGCCACGCGTCCCAGAGCCGGTCGACCTGGCCGTGATGCAGGTGGAAAACCGGATCGTAACCGGCGCCGGAGAACGTGGCGATGTTACCGCCCATCCAGTTGTGGGTGTTGTTGTGGCAACCCTGCTCGAGGCATCCCTCGATTTGCGGTTCGTTGGGCGACAGGCGCGGATAGCCGCCAAAGCTGTTCCACGTCGGCGCGCGCAGGATCGGACCGACGTTGAGCAGATCCCAAGGGATGACGTCGTCGGGCTGGTAGATGCGCGTGGGATCGCTGAGCGGGTTGTCGGCTCCGGAGTAGGCGCGGGGAATCTGAGGCGACGTGGTCCAGTCCCAGTAGGGCAGGGCGAGTTGCGGTTCGGCGACGGCGTCCTGCACGAGTTGCTCCAACGCGAGCAGGTAGCCGCGATGCCACGGCAAAAAGAACCAGCCGTAGTGCACCTGGTCCTCATAGGTATTGGTGCCGCAGAACGCGGAGTGCAGCTGGGCGTAGGCGTACCAGCCGCGGGGATCGAGTGGGTTGGCGGCGGAGCGTTCGCGTAGAATGCGCAGCGCGTCTCGCAACAGGCGCAGGCCAGCGTCGTCCGGTTTGAGGTCGGCGATGTTGCGCCGGGTGACCACTCGGCGCGAGGCGAGCCACTCCCGCGTGCGTTGGACGGCATCGTCGGCCGTCGGCGACGGACCCTTGCTGGTGGCGGCGGTGAGCGGGCGAGACAGGGCGTAGGCGGCGCCGGCGGCACCGGCCGCGAGCGAAGTGCGAAGGAAGGCGCGACGGGACGGGAGTATGCTCATGGGAGGATGTTCTCAGTGTGCCAGAATCGGGATGTTTTCGCTTCGCTCAGGGGTGGGAATCGTGAACACCAACCTAGGCGGACGCCGGTCTCCTCCCTTTGGGGGACACTGCCGGCGCGGTTTCAGACGGCGCGACGCTCGGGAAGACGCGGCGGGTAAGCCAAACGACACGCCGGCTGCTGCCCCGCCGGTCTCTCCTTGGGTCGTCGCTCAGCCAATGATCGCGAGGGGAATTCGACTGGCCACGCACCGCCCAGACACGTCCTAGCCTGACACCGAGAACCAATGCCTCACGACGGGCGGGGTGGGGCCGCGATGGAAGGCATCGACGCGGGCTTCGATCGCGGCGTCCGACTTGGTGATGCGGCGATGCTGGCGGACGTGCTCGTCCCACGAGGCGAGGGTGAAGCGTTCTTGAAACTGATGGGGAGCCTCGACGCTCTCGCGTACCTCCCATTGCAGGGCGCCGGTGCGTCGGCGGACAACGGCGAGGTCGTGCAGGGCGACGAGAAAGGCGCCGCGGTCCTCCGGTGCGATTATGTAGTCGACGGTAACGGCCGCCGGCAGGCGTCCGGCCGCCGGTTGCAGGCTGGCGATCGGCTCAGGCCAGGTCCCGGCTGGATCGAGGTCGAGTTGCTTGACCCGCTCGAAGTCGAGCCGGTGCAGGACAACGGTGAGCGTCGCGAGGGTGACAACAGCCACCATCATCGTGGATTGCACGCCGATGGATCCCGCGACGAGACCCCAGGTGAGGGCGCCGAAGGCGATGCCGCCTTGGGAGAAGAGCAGGTTGAACGCGAGTGCACGTCCGCGCACCCACGGCGCACTGGCCGCCTGGGCTGCGGCGTTCAGCGTGGCCAGGGTGCAGATCCAGCCGGCTCCGCCGAGCGGCATCGCGGCCAGCATGATATAGCCGCCGGGTCCGAGCGCGAGCAGCAGGCCAAACGCCGAGAACGAAGTCGCGCCGAGGGCAAGCAGGCTGCGCAACGCGAAGCGCTTGCGCAGGCGCGGCAGCCATGTGGCCGCCACGACGGCGCCGAGGCCGTAGGCAGCCATGAAGAGTCCGAAACCGCCGGAGGTGAGCTCCCATTCGCGGCGTGCCAGCAGCGGGAACAGGGCGATCACGCCCGAACCCGGAAAGACGAAGCCGACCATGCGCAGGATGACGATGCGCAACAGCGGGGCGTGGCGCACGTAACGGGCGCCCGACACGATGGCGTCAAGCAGCGGCTCGGTGCTGCGGGGACGCGCCGGTGCGTTGCGTCCCCCGCGCCATAGCACCCACGTCACGACGGCGAACGAAAGCCCGTTCAGGGCGAAACACACCGCCGGTCCGGCAGCCGACAGCAGCAAGCCCGCCGAGGCGGGGCCGACGGCGCGGGCGAGGTTGAGCGAGAGTCCGTTGAGCGCGACCGCGGAGGGAATCTCGTCCTTGCGCACCAGTTCGGGCAA
>VFQR01000262.1_pt1 | contig 94613 bp, 95 predicted proteins | sample 3512321 | NCBI WGS metagenome assembly VFQR01 (sample SAMN10412374, study PRJNA504923) | tailings metagenome | isolation source: Relicate 3 Philex TSF1 revegetated site | place: Philippines: Tuba, Benguet | collected 2017-08-29 | reverse complement strand
GGTGAAGCTCGCCTCAATGCGACTGTGGTTGCGCGCTTATGAGTCTACGCTCTAGCCCGGGCTTCATTGTGATCGGCCGTGATGCCAGCACCGGGCCGGTGACGATCACCGCCGGCAACCAGCTCAGCCTGCTCGCCAGCCCGCAGACGGGCGTGTTCGCCGAGCTTCGCTCGGGCGGGGCGATGACCATCACGGCGCCGACGGTGCTGGTGCAGTCCACCGCGCAGGCGCCGGCGCTGGTGCGGGCGGTGGGCAGTTCGCTCACGGTCGACGCGACGACGGGCACGTTCAACGGCGCGCTGCAGTCGACGGCGAACACCCTTCTGACGGGCGGCGCCTTCACCTTCACGGTCGCGCCGACACTCGATCTGGCGCCGAACAGCAGCTTCACCCTGGCTGCCGGCGCCAGCATCAGCTCGACCGTGGGGCTGTCGATCCAGACGGCGGGCACGGGCGACATCATCCTGAACGGGCCGGTCAGCGGGACGACCCTGACGGCCGATTCGGCCGACGAGATGGTGATCGGCGCGGCCATCAACATGTCGGGCGCGGGCAATGCCATCGTGCTGCACGGCGGGCGGCGGATCGTGAACAACGCCGGGGCCTCGCCGCTGAACGCCCCCAACGGCCGCTGGCTCGCCTATTCCGTCAGCCCGTTCGACGACATCGGCTGGGAGCTTCTGAACCCCGATGCGCCCAACCTCTACGGGCGGAGCTTCGGCTTCTTCCCGCCGGTCTCGGCGCCGGGCACGGGCAACCGGCGGATCTACAGCTTCACCCCGGTGCTGACCTACACCGCCGACAGCGGCAGCAGGACCTATGGCGGCGCGAACCCGGCCCTGGGGGTGACCATCACTGGCCTGGTGCCGGGCGACGATCTGGCGGACGCGGTCATCGGCACGCCGACGCTGACGAGCTTGGGCCTTGCCCTGGCGGCGCCGGCCGGCAGCTATGCAACCGTGCCGGGCGGCGTGACGGCGACCGAGCAGGGCTATGCGATCGCCTTCGTGAACGGGGTGCTGACGGTGACGCCGGCGCCGCTGACGGTGACGGCGGAGTCGCTGTCGAAGGTCTATGGCGATCCCGACCCGGCGCTGACCTTTGCCGTCTCGGGGCTGGTTCTGGGCGAGACCCCGGGCGCGGTGCTGACCGGCGCGCTGGCCCGCGCAGCCGGCGAGACGGTGGCGGGCGGGCCCTATGCCATCGGCCAGGGCACGTTGGCGGCCACCGCCAACTATGCGCTCAGCTTCGTGCCGGGCACGTTCACGATCACGCCGGCGCCCCTCAGCATTGCCGCCCTCGCCCAGAGCAAGACCTATGGCGATCCCGACCCGGCGCTGACGTTCGCGGCCACCGGCTTCCGGCTGGGCGACACGGTCGCCAGCCTGTCGGGCAGCCTGGCGCGCGATCCGGGCGAGACTGCGGGCGGCTATGCCATCCGGCTGGGGACGCTCGCGAACCCCAATTATGCGATCGATTTCACGGGCGCGACCTTCACCATCTCGCCGGCCTTGCTGCGCATCATCGCTGCAGCACAGACCCGCGAATATGGCCTGCCCGACCCGGTGCTGACCTTTGCGGCAACGGGCTTCCGCTTCCAGGATACGGCGGCCTCGGTGCTGACGGGCGGGCTGGCGCGCGCGGCCGGCGAGACGGTGGGTATCTACGCGATCACCCAGGGGACGCTGGCGGCCACCCCCAACTACCTGATCGACTTCACCGGCGCGAACCTCGCCATCACGCCGGCGCCGCTCGAGGTGGTGGCGAACCCGCAGACCAAGGTCTACGGCGATCCCGACCCGGCGCTGACGTTTGCCGCCACCGGCTTCCGGCTGGGCGACACGGCGGCCGGCGTGCTCTCGGGCGCGCTGGCCCGCGCCGCCGGCGAGACGGTGGCGGGCGGGCCCTATGCGATCGTGCAGGGCACGCTGGCGGCCAACCCCAATTACGCCATCCGCTTCACCGGCGCCGGCCTTGCGATCAGCCCGCGTCCGCTGTCGGTGGCGCTGATCGGCACGGTCGGCCGCATCTATGACGCGACCACGCTGGCACCGGTTGCACCGGGCAATTTCCAGCTGACGGGCGTGCTGGCCGGCGATGCGGTGGGCGTGGTGGCGGCCGACGCCCGCTATGACACGCCGAACGTGGGGACGGGCAAGCTGGTGACGGCGACCGGCCTCTCGCTGACGGGTGCGGCGGCGGGCAATTACAGCCTGGCGGGCACGGTGAGCGCGGCGATCGGCACGATCACGCCGGCGCCGTTGACGGCCGTCGCGCTCGATGCCGTGCGGCCGTTCGGCCTGCCCAATCCGCCCTTCCAGCTGCAGCTGACCGGGCTTCGCGGCAGCGACACGGCGGCCTCGATCGGGCTGTCGGCGACAAGCGAGGCGACACCGCGATCGCCGCCGGGCTTCTATGCCATCGAGGTGGTGGGCAGCCCCCTGAACTACATCGTCACGCGCGTGCCGGGCACGCTGACGGTGCTGCCGGTGCCTGCCTTCGGGCGCAGCGCGCCGGAGCCGGTGGCGGTGCCGGCTCTCGGCGGGCTGGTGCAGCAGGGGGTGGCGACCGGGGTGCATGCGCTCAACGATACGCTGGATCTCCGCTCGGGCATGCGGGCAGCGCCGCTGCCGCTGCTGCGCAGCAGCCGCTACACCGTCGCCGTCCAGCCGTCGCTGCCGCCGCCGGGCGGGCTGGGCGGCGCCTCGGCGTTCGATGGCGGGGCGATCCGGCCATGAGGTCGGCGCTTGCCCATCGGCTCCTGCGCATGTGCGCCATTGGCGCGGGCTGGCTTGCGCCCCTGCTGCTGATGAGCGCGGACGCGCCGGCCGCGGCCCAGGATTTCCGCCAGTCCGTGCCGCGCCTGCTGGAGCCGGTGCCGCCCGCCGTCGAGCCGCCGGCCGAGGGGCCGCGCGCGCCCGACGATGCAACGCCGATCATCGCCCGCCTCGACATGATCCGGTTCATCCCCGGCATCGACTGGCTGACCCACCCGCAGGGCACGGCCGCCCTTGAGATCGTCGGCCTGCCGATCCTCGACACGCCGGCCTTCCGGGCGCGGGCCGGGGCCGATCTCGGCAGGCCCGCCTCCATCGCCAGCCTCAACGCGCTGGCGATGGCGGCGGTCGCTGCCTATCGCGCCGCCGGCCGGCCGCTGGTGGACGTGGCGGTGCCCGAGCAGGACGTGACCGACGGCACGGTTGCCTTCGTGGTGCGCGAGTTCGTGGCCGGCGACGTGCGGATCGAGGGGAACCGCCATTTCCCGACCGAGCGGCTGCGCAGCATGATCCGGCTGGAGCCGGGGCAGACCGTGAACCAGACGGCGCTGGTGGACGATCTGAACCGGATCGCCGAAAACCCCTTCCGCCGGGTGGACCTGCTGTATCGCCGCGGCGAGGCGCCGCTGACGACCGACGTGGTGGTGCGGGTGACCGACCGGCTGCCGCTCAGGGTCTATGGCAGCTTCGAGAATTACGGCACGCCGGCCGCCGGGCGCGAGCGGTTCGCGGCCGGGTTCAACTGGGGCAATGCCTTTGGCGCCGATGGGCAGCTCGCCTATCAGTTCACGACATCGAAGGACCTGTTCGAGGATCGCGGCGGGCTCGACCCGCGCTTCCAGGCGCACAGCCTCACCCTGGTGCAGCCGGTCGCGCGCCAGGCCAGCCTGATCCTGTTCGCCACCTACCAGCGCACCGCGCCGGACCTGGGGCCGTTCGTGGGGCTCACCGGGGAGGCGTGGCAGGTCTCGCCCCGGCTGGCCTTCCGGCTGCTGTCGCGGGCGGATGCGCGCGCACAGCTGACAGTCGGCTACGATTTCAAGCAGACCGACAACGACCTGCTGTTCGGCGGGGCAACCGTCTCGACCGACTCGACGCAGATCCACCAGCTTGTCGCCGACCTGACGCTGAGCCGGCTGTGGCAGGCGGGGCTGTTCGCCGTTTCGACCACGCTCCACGCCTCGCCGGGCGGGATCGGCCCGCGCAACCGCGACACCGCCTTCCAGCCGGGCCCGGGGAAGGTGGGAACGCCCTTCGCGCGGGCCACCTACGCCTATTGGCGCACCACCCTCACCCAGACGACCCCGCTGTTCGGGCCGGACGCGGAGCTGGTGACCCGGGTGACGGCCCAGCTTTCGACCGGCAATCTGCTGCCCTCCGAGCAGCTGTCGATTGCCGGGCCGGGGCTGGTGCGCGCCTATGATCCGAATGCGGTGCTGGGGTCGAACGGCCTCATGTTCACGCAGGAATTCTGGGGCCCCGCCTTCAGGCTGTTCGGTCGCGGCCCTCGCGGCGACAGCCTGCGCCTGGGCGGCTTCCTCGATGCCGGCATGGCCGGCAACCCCGACCGGCTGCCCGGCGAGCCGAAGGTGCAGCGGACCGCAAGCGTGGGCGCGATGGCCCGCTATCGCCTGGGGCCGGCGGTGGACGTGCGCGTGGATTATGGCACGCAGCTTCGCAAGGCGCCGGGTGCCGCGCGGCGGGGCGACCGCGCCTTCGTCAGCCTGACCATCGGCTTCTGACCTCGGCGCCAGGGCGGCCATGCTGCGCAGCATGGCAGCTCAGCGCGCGGGGGTGCTGGCCCAGCCGGCGATGGCCGGGACCGGGGGCGGCGCGACCAGCGGCAGGGGCAGCGACGGCGGCGCATCGAGCGCGGCGAGCGTGACGCCCGGCAGCGGCTGCAGGGCCACGACCGGATGGCCGGCATAGGGGCCGTGCTGCGGCGCCGGCGCGAAATGGCGGAACGAGAATCCGCTGATCACCACATGACCGCCGGCGACCAGCAGGAATCCGACGCGCCCGGCGGCGTGGGCAAGCGAACCGCCCTCGCGGCTGTCGACGACGACCTGGTGGCGGTTGCCGGACGGGCGGCTCTCGAGCCGCGCAGGGTCGAGCGGCCGGCCATCGAGGAACAGGCCCTGGGCCGGGTGCACGCCGGGCGGAAGCGTCACGGCGAGGCGACCATCCTGGGGGCGGGCAGGCCGGCCGATGGGCTCGCCGCCATCGAGGATGGCCAGCCCCTCGCCCCAGCCATCGCCGAGGTAGGCGATGGGCCGGTCGGCGCTGCCCGCCGTGCGGACGACGATGGTGCCGCGATAGGCGATGCCGCCGCGGAACAGCAGCCGGTCGCCGGGCCCGAGGCGGGTCGCGCGCGGCACCGGGCCGGCGCGGCTGTCCCCCGGGGCCCGGCGCCAGGCCGTGGCGGGCGACAGGCCGTCCGCCCGGTCGCACCCGGCCTCGAAGTCGATGTAGAAGCTGCGGCCGGCCAGCGCCGGAGCCGTGGCCATCAGGAGCGCGAGCGCAAGCGCCCGGGCGGCAAGCCCGAGTCGCGAGACGGGCGGATGGGTGGCGGCAGGCATCGGAACCTCCGTGGCGGGGGACTGGCCGAAAAAACGGCGCCGCGGCGGCTGGCTTGAGGGCCGGTCGGGGAATCGGCGGGGAGTCAGCGGCTTGGTGCGGGGTGCTCAGTCGCAAGCTGAAGACTGTCGGCAGCGTTAATGCCGATTCGGAAGTTTCTTTCGCGTTCTTAACGATTTGCAAGTCTACCGCGGGCCCGCGCGATGCGATATCGTCCCGCTTTGGGGCAAAACCTGCCGGCATCAGGAACCGGCAGGCCTGGGGTGTGTCTGTGGCGCCCTGCCCCGGTGAGCGGAAGGCAGGGTCGGAGATGCGGACAATTGTTGCGGCGGGCCGTCTTGCGGCCATGGGTCTGGCTGCCGTCATGGCGGTGTCGGGCGCGGATGCGGTGACGGTTCACACCGGGCAGTTCATGGTCGCGCCCGAACGGTTCAACGGCTTCGAGGCGCTGCCGCCGGGCGTGTCGGATGCCCTTGCCTACACCGAGATGGGGATCAGCGTCGCCTACGAGGGGCGGGCCAGGCTCTGGTCGGACTCGCAGGCGGCCGAGGGCCTGCGGAGCTGGTATCCGAACGGCGGCGCCTTCGGCTTCACGCGGGTGACGTTCGGCGGCGCCATCGATGCCGTGCAGTTCGCTGCCGGCAGTGGCTGGCCGTCCGGCTCGCCGGCGCTCCAGTGGCAGCTTCTGCTCGGCGGCGCGCTGGTGGGCGAAGGCGTGATCGAGGGTCTGTCGATCTTCACCGGCTTTGGCACCTTCGGCTTTTCCGGCACCTGGTTCGACGAGATGCGGCTGCAGGCGCTCGATGGGCCGCGCGCCTTCAACCCCGGCGGCTTCGACGGCCTGACGCTGGACAGCATCGCGGTCGGCGGGCGGATTCTGCCCCCGGTTATTCCCGAGCCGGCGACCTGGGCGATGCTGATCGCCGGCTTCGGGCTGGTGGGGGCCGTGGTGCGGCGCCGCACGCCGCCGGCACCGGTTCGCGCGCCGGCCCGTCAGGCGCGGCGGACCCGCTCCAGCCGCTCGCGGACATAGGGGTAGCCGATCCCCTCCGGGATGGTCAGCCAGCCATCGGCGGTGACCTCGGGCTGGACGAAGGGCGGCGGCGTGGAATCGGCCATGAGCGCGCCGACGCTGGCGAAGGCCGCGAGCCGGGCGAGATTGCAGCGCGTCGGGAACAGCAGGCTGAGGCGGCCGGCATCCGCTTCGGCCAGCAGGTCGGCGGGGCGGGCCCAGCGGGCGGCGACGGCTTCATGCCCGTCTGCGGCCATGGCCTCGCCGGCCGGCAGAGTGGCGATGTAGAAGCGCGTGTCGAACCGCTTGTGAAGGCCGGGCGGCGGCACCCAGCGGGCGAAGGGGTGCAGCGTTTCCGCGGCCAGCCGGTGGCCGAGGCTCTCGAGCAGCGGGCCGAAGGCGATCTCGTGCCGGTCGGAAGCGGGGCGCAGGCGCCCACGGGTGGCGGCATCGACCGGCGGGCCGGCCGACAGCAGGATTCCCGCTTCCTCGAAGGCTTCGCGCGCGGCCGTGATCCGGGCGGCGGCATCGGCGGCCTCCAGCCTGTCGAAGCCGTCGAACGGGCCGGCCGGCCGGTCGCCTTCGTCCACCCTGCCGCCGGGAAAGGCGATGGCTCCGCCGGCAAAGCCCATGCTGGCGGCGCGCTCGATGGCGAGCAGTTCGAGCCCGGTTGCGCCATCGCGGACGATGACGACGGTGGCGGCCGGCAGCGTGCCGGCAGGATCGGGCGGGCTCAGGGCCTGCCTCCGCCGGGGTTGCTGCCCAGGGCCGCGACCAGGATCCGCGCCATCGCCGCCTTGTAATGGTGCGGCTGCAGGCGGATCGGGCGGGTGTGCCCCTCGACCGAGGCGAGGCGCTCCATCACGGCATAGTGGATGACGGCCTCGGCGAAGGCCTCGACGCGCCTGCTGCCCGGAGGTCGGCCGGCAAGAATGCGTTCGCCCAGCGCTTCGAGCACGGGCAGGGAGGCGGCGACGCGCGAATCGTCGAAGGCGGGATCGCCGCGGTCGGCCTCGAGGTTGCGTGCGGCGAGCACCTCGCCCTGCGCCGACCAGGTGCCGACGAAATCCGCGACGAAGCCGCTGGCCCACTGGTGGAGGTCAGCAGGTGGCCACGGGCCCTCGAAATGCCGGACGAGACCGGCAAGATCGGCCGCGGCCGCCTCGGACAGGGCCAGAAGCAGGTCGCGCGTGTCGGCGAAATAGACGTAGAAGCTGGGCGGCGCGACACCGGCCGCGCGGGCGATGGCGATCGCCGTCAGGTCGATCGGCGAGGCGGACTTGAGCATGTCGCGCGCGGCGGCCATGAGGCGGGCGCGGGTGGCGGCGCCACGCCGGCCACGAGTCGAGCGGGCAGGCGCCGCGCCGCCTGCTTGACCCTGGTCGCTCTGCCCCTCGCCCACCGGGCGGGGCATAGCGTGGATCGGCCGCACCGCAAGCCTGCAACCATTGGGAGACCCGATTTGACGACCGACGCGGTGGCCGCCTGGGACGGGACGAGCGCACCCGCGCTGCTGGCGCTGGAGCGGCTGGACCGCGACCTGTTCCGCAACCGGCTGAACCAGAGGAACGCCAATGATGCGCTGTTCGGCGGGCAGGTGCTGGCCCAGGCGCTGACGGCAGCGACCGCCACCGTGGAAGGCGGCGGCGACGCCGGCGGCGACGGCGTCGACGGCGACGGCCCGGCCCGGGCCGTGCATTCGCTGCATGGCTATTTCCTGCGGGCCGGGCGGGCGCATCGGGCGGTCATCTACCAGGTGGAGCGCACGCGCGACGGCGGGCGCTTTTCCACCCGGCGGGTGACGGCGGTGCAGGAGGGCGAGCCGATCTTCCACATGGAATGCGGCTTTCATGCCGAGGAGGCGGGGTTCGACCACCAGTCGGCCCTGCCGACCGACGTGCCGGCGCCCGACACGCTTCGCACCCTGCCGGAGATCGCAGCCGACATGGACGTGCCGCTGCCCGATTTCGTCCGCGAGCGCTGGGCGCGGGCCGACCGGCCGATCGAGGTGAAGCCGGCCGACTGGCGGCAGTTCCTCGCAAGCCCCGGCGAGGCGGCGCGGCGGACCTTGTGGATGCGCCTGCCGAGCGGCGCCGGCGCCGGGCCGGCCGAACAGGCCTGCCTGCTGGCCTATCTGTCGGATTACTGGCTGGCCGGCACGGCGGCCCTGCCGCACGCCGTGCCGATGCCGGGGCCGGGGCTGTTCATGGCGAGCCTCGACCATGCGATGTGGTTCCACCGGCCGGTCGATGTGGCGGGCTGGCTGCTGTTCCAGACCGACAGCCCCTCGGCCCAGGCCGGGCGGGGGCTGGCACGCGGCCTCATCCACGCCGCCGACGGCCGGCTTGTCGCCAGTGTGGCGCAGGAAGCGCTGCTGCGGCCGCGGCGGGCGACGGGATGACGGGATGACGGGATGACGGGGCCGGCGCCGCGGCCGGCCTCGGCACGGGCGGCTTGCCAGCGCGGGGCGGCTTCGCTATGGCGCGCGCTCCCGTGGGCCTGGGCACAGGGGGACGTAGCTCAGATGGGAGAGCGCAGCAATCGCACTGCTGAGGTCAGGGGTTCGATCCCCCTCGTCTCCACCAGGCCTTCCGTCCAGCCGCTGGCCCCCGGGGCCGCCGCCGGTCGCGATGCTGGCGCATCGGTGATGACCCTCCTCGGTCGCGATGCTGGCGCATCGCTGATGACCCTCCTCGGTCGCGATGCTGGCGCATCGCTGATGACCCTCTTCGGTCGCGATGCTGGCGCATCGCTCCGGCGGGTTGCAACTCCATGACAAGCCGCTAGTCTGGCGTCCAAGTGCCTGATCCGGTTCGCCGGGCGGGTGAGACGGGACAAGATGATGCAGCAGGAACCGGTCGCGGACACGACACGTCCGCCGCTTCCAGACCAGCGGCTGGACATGGGGCCGGCCCGCCCGCTTCGCCGGGCGGCCGCGCGGCAGACCTTCGGCGCGCTCGATCTGGGCACCAACAACTGCCGGCTGCTGATCGCCCGGCCCTCGGGCGAGGGGGGCGACTTCCAGGTGATCGACGCCTTCTCTAGGATCGTCCGTCTGGGCGAGGGGCTGCTGCAGTCGGGCCGGCTGTCGGACGCGGCCATGGACTGGGCCGTGGCGGCGCTGGGCGCCTGCGCCGAGAAGCTGGCCCGGCGCGGCGTCACACAGGTGCGCTCCGTGGCGACCGAGGCCTGCCGGCAGGCGGCCAACGGCGCCGAGTTCGTCCGCCGGGTCTATGCGGAGACCGGGCTCGCGCTCGACGTCATCACCCCGGCCGAGGAAGCGCGGCTCGCCGTGCTGGGCTGCCAGACACTGATCGACCGCAAGGCGCGCCGCACGCTGGTGTTCGACATCGGCGGCGGATCGACCGAGGTGGTGCTGCTGGAGCGGGTCAACGGCCGCGGCGGGCAGGCGCCCTCCTTCCGGATGGCCGCCTGGGTGAGCGTGCCCTGGGGCGTGGTCTCGCTCGGCGAGACGGAGCCGGCCGACGCCGGCTGCCCCTCGGCCCGGCTGGCGGCCTATGCGCGGATGAAGGCGCGGGTGGCGGGACATCTGAAGCCGCTGATTCCGCTGATGCGCGGCGAGGTCCAGCTGCTGGGGGCCAGCGGCACGGTGACGACGCTGGCCAGCCTCAACATGGGGCTGCCGCACTATGACCGGCGGCGCGTGGACGGCGCCCTCGTCCCGACCGGGGAGCTGGTCGCGCTGAGCCATGATCTTGCCGTCAAGTCTCCGGCCGAGCGCGCCGGCGTGCCCGGGATCGGCCAGGACCGGGCCGACCTGGTGGTGGCGGGCGCTGCCATCCTGGAAGCGCTGATCGGGCTTGGCACCTCCGGGCAGATTCGGGTGGCCGACCGGGGGATCCGCGAGGGGATCCTGCGCTCGATGATCGCGCGCGCCGAAGGCGGGCCGCGATCGTGACCGGGCGGGGGGCCGGCGGGCGCTCGGGCGGGCGGGCGCTCGGCGGGCGGCAGCGGCTGAAGACCCGGCGCGGCCGCACCGTCAGTTCGGCGCGCTGGCTGGAGCGGCAGCTGAACGACCCCTATGTGAAGCGCGCCCAGATCGAGGGCTGGCGGGCGCGCGCTGCCTTCAAGCTCATCGAGCTGGATGAGCGGTTCGGCCTGCTGGCCGGCGCCGACCGGGTGGTGGACCTGGGGGCCGCACCTGGCTCCTGGTCGCAGGTGGTGCTGAAGCGGCGGCCGAAGGCGCGGGTGGTGGGGATCGACCTGCTGCCGGTCGACCCGCTGCCGGGGCTGGAGGTGGTGGAAGGCGATTTCCTGGCCGAGGGCGCCGATGACGACCTGCTCGCGCGGCTGGGCGGGCCGGCGGACCTGGTGCTGTCGGACATGGCGGCCAACACCGTCGGCCACCCGCCGACCGACCATCTGCGGACCATGGCGCTGGTTGAGGCCGCCGCCGATTTCGCGACGCGGGTGCTGAAGCCGGGCGGCGCCTTCGTGGCGAAGGTGCTGGGCGGCGGCGCCGACGGCCCGCTGCTGGCCGGGCTGAAGCAGCGCTTCGAGAGCGTGCGCCACGCCAAGCCGCCGGCAAGCCGCAAGGAAAGCAGCGAGACCTTCCTCGTCGCCCAGGGGTTTCGCGGCCCGCCGGCCACCGGCGCATCCGGCGGCTGACGCCGCCGCCGGCAAGCCGCAAGGACAGCAGCGAGACCTTCCTCGTCGCCCAGGGGTTTCGCGGCCCGCCGGCCACCGGCGCATCCGGCGGCTGACGCCGCCGCCGGCAAGCCGCAAGGACAGCAGCGAGACCTTCCTCGTCGCCCAGGGGTTTCGCGGCCCGCCGGCCACCGGCGCATCCGGCGGCTGACGCCACCGGTTGCCCCGGCTCAGATCAGGCCACCACCCAGACTAAGCCGAACCAGCGCCACGGCAATCACCACGACATTCAGGATCTGGCCTTCCTTGCGCCGCGAGACAAGGCCAAGGACAAGGCCCACACCGGCGATCGGGATCACGAACCAGTTGGCCCAGCCGACGAAGGGGATGAGGCCGAACAGCGCGATGACGCCGGCAACAAGGCCGATCAGGAGCGAGAGGATGTTGAGCATGGCAGGCCTGTTCTTTCGTTCTGGAGGTTCCCGCTCTCTCGGGCGCGCCATGTGGGGGGCGGCGGCGAAAGTTCAATGGGGGCTTGTCCGCTGTTTGCCGCATGCGTTGCCGGTGCGGGTGATTCCACCCGGCCGGAACATCCTCTAAGGCGTGCGCCATGACCCGAATCCCGCCCGCCGAATGGGCGCCGCAGACGGCGCTGTTCACGGCCTTTCCATCCGACCCGGACCTGTGGGCCGACGACCTCGCGGCCGCCCGCGACGAGGTGGCGGCGATGGTTCGCGCGCTGTCGGCCGGCGTGGCCGTGCAGCTGCTGGCCGATGGTGCCGAGGCCGTGGCGGCAGCGCGGGCGGCGGTGGGGCAGGCAGCGACGGTGCACGACTGCGCCTTTGGCGACATCTGGCTTCGCGACACGGCGCCCATCTTCACCGGCGCGGGCCGGGCGGCCGGCTTCCGCTTCAACGGCTGGGGCGGCAAATATGACCTGCCCGGCGACGCGGGCGTGGCCGCGCGGGTGGCCGCGCTTGCCGGAGCGGAGCTGGCAGCCCATGACTTCGTGCTGGAGGGCGGCGCGATCGAGGGCGACGGGCAGGGCCTGATGCTGACGACCGAGCAGTGCCTGCTGAACCCCAACCGCAACCCCGGCTGGACGCGGGCCGATGCCGAGGCGGCGCTGAAGGCGGCGCTGGGCGTCCGCCGCCTGGTGTGGCTGGGCGCGGGGCTGGCGGGCGACCACACCGACGGGCATGTCGACAATCTCGCCCGCTTCGTGGCACCGGGCACGGTGGCGCTGCCGGTGGCGGCCGGCGCGGACGATCCCAACGCCCCTGTCTATGCCGATGCCCGCGCGCGGCTGCGGTCGGCCGGGCTGGCGGTGATCGACATGCCCTCGGTCGGGCGGCACGAGGTGGCAGGCGAACTCGTGCCGGCAAGCCACCTGAACTGGATCGTCTCCAACGGGCAGGTGGTGGTGCCGCTCTATGGCGGCGCGTCGGATGCGGAAGCCCTGAAGGCGGTCAGGCGCGCCTTTCCGCGCCACCGGGTGACGGGGCTGAGGGCCGATGCGATCCTGACGGGCGGTGGCAGCTTCCACTGCATCACCCAGCAGGTGCCGGCAGCGGAGGGCGGATGATGTTGCACGTGGGCGCGATCCAGATGGCGATGTCGGGCAGGCGCGACCGCGACATCGAGACCGCCATGCGCCTCGTGCGCGAGGCCGCCGGCCGCGGCGCGAAGGTGGTGCTGGCGCCCGAGCTGTTCGAGGGCCACTATTTCTGCACCGTGCAGGACGAGGGGCGTTTTGCCGACGCGATGCCGGTGGACCGGCACCCGGCGGTGCAGGCCGCGCGCGAGGTGGCGCGGGCCGAGCGCATCTTCCTGCCCACCAGCTTCTTCGAGCGCGACGGGCCGCACCACTACAACAGCCTCGCCTTCATCGGCGACGACGGGATGGTGCAGGGCGTCTATCGCAAGAGCCACATCCCCGACGGGCCGGGCTATATGGAAAAATTCTACTTCCGGCCCGGCAACACGGGATTTAGGGTGTGGCCGACTCCCCATGGGGTGATCGGGGTGGGCATCTGCTGGGACCAGTGGTACCCCGAAACGGCGCGCGCCATGATGCTGATGGGGGCGGACCTGCTGATGTTCCCGACCGCCATCGGCAGCGAGCCGCACGACCCGTCGCTCGACACGCGGCGGCTTTGGGTGCGGGCGATGGTGGGGCATGCCGTCTCGAACGTGGTGCCGGTGGTGGCGGCGAACCGGGTGGGGGCCGAGCCTGTTCCGGGCACCGATGCTGCGCAGCATTTCTATGGCAACAGCTTCATCTGCAACGAGCGTGGGGACATGGTGGACGAACTGGGGACCAGCGGGGAGGGTGTGGTGACGGCGAGCTTCGACCTCGGGCAGGTGGCACGCCACCGCGCGGCCTTCGGCTTCTTCCGCGATCGCCGGCCCGACCTCTACGGCCGGCTGGCCGCCGACCTCTGATGCTGTCGCGGCGCGAGGCGGTGGCAGGCGGGCTGGCGCTGCTGGCCGCGCCCGCGCGCGCGTCGGCAGTGTGGGACGGCGGCGCGCCGCTGCCCTTTGCCGTGCAGGAAATCTACCCGACGCTGTGGCGCGGGCGGCTGGTGGTGGGGGGCGGCTTCCGCGCGCGCGGGCCGGGCTTCGTCGCGAACCTGGGCGCGCTGTGGCCGACGGCGGCGGTCGTCTGGGCCGAGCCCGGGGGACGCGGCTGGTCGGCGCTGCCCGACATGCCCGGCCAGCGGCACCATCCGTTCCTGAGCCCGCTTGGCGACGCGCTGCTTGCGATCGGCGGCTTTTCCTCGGGCGTGGGCGGAATGTGGCGGATGGAGCGTCAGCTGTGGCGTCTGCCGGCGCCGCAGGGCAGCTGGCGCGAGGGGCCGCCGCTGCCGCGCCCGCAGGCCGAAGTGGTGGGCGGCGTGCTGGACGGCGCGCTGCTGATCGCCGGCGGGCGGACACCGGCGGGCGAGGCGAACGGGGGCTATGGCGATCATCGCGATACGGGCGATGCCTTCGTGCTGGAACCCGGCGCGCGCGGCTGGCGGCCGGTTGCGCCGCTCCCGACACCGCGCAACAGCGCCGCGGCGGCCGTGCTGGGCGGGCGGCTGCATGTGGTTGGCGGGCGCGTGCTGACGGCCGGCGGCCTGCGCAACCTCGACGTGCACGAGGCCTATGATCCGGCGACCGGCCGCTGGCAGACACTGGCGCCGATGCCCGAGCCACGCGGCGGGCATGCGGCAGCGGCACTCGGCGGACGCCTCCATGCCTTCGGCGGCGAGACCTTCGGCGAGAAGCCGACTGCGCACGACGAGGTGTTCGCCTACGACCCGGGCGCCGATCGCTGGCGCCAGGTGGCAACCATGCCCGGCCCGCGCCACGGGCTGGGGGCGGTGGCGGCAGGCGACTCCATCCATCTGCTCGGCGGCGCCGCGGAGGCCGGCGGGCGGGCCACCAGCGACAGCCACTTCATCTTCCGGCCGGCGTGAGCCCGGCCTCGCGCATCGCAATCCCGACGGCGGTGCGGAACATGTCGGCCGTCAGCCGGCCGGTGTTCTGGTTGTAGCGGCTGCAATGATAGCTGTCGACCAGCGTGAGGCCGGTGTGCAGCCGGTGCACCGCGGCATGGGCGAAGCGGTGCCTGGGCAGCTTGCCGCCCAGCGCCTTCAGCGCCGACTGGTGGGCGATCTGCCCCAGCGCAAGCACGGCCCTGAGATTGGGCAGGGCACGGAGCTGCGCGTCGAGAAAGGGGCGGCAGGCGTGGATCTCGGCCGGCAGCGGCCTGTTGGCGGGCGGCAGGCAGCGCACGGCGTTGACGATGATGGCGCCAGCGAGCGCGAGGCCGTCATCCGGCCGGGCCTCGTAGCGGCCGGTGGCGAGCCCGGCATCGAGAAGGGTGCCATAGAGCAGCTCGCCCGCGAAATCGCCGGTGAAGGGGCGGCCGGTGCGGTTGGCGCCGCGCTCGCCCGGCGCCAGGCCGACGATGGCAAGCCGCGCAGCCGGATCGCCGAAGGCGGGCACCGGCGCGTTGAACCAGCCGGGCTCGCGGGCGCGGAGCATCCGGCGGTGGGCTGCAAGCCGCGGGCAGAGCTGGCAATCGGGGGCGGGCTGCATGCGCGGGCGGGCTAGCAAGTCAGGCGCGCCGACGCCAGTGGCGGTCGCGCTGGGCTCCAACCGTTGCCATGGGCGGCTGGGGCCGCCGCCCGCCGTGGTGCGCGCCGCAGCGGCGGCGCTGGCAGCAGGCGGGATCCGGGATGGCCTGCTGTCGCGCGTGACGGGAACGGCGCCGCTGGGTCCGTCGCGCCGGCGCTACGCCAACGCCGTGCTGGCGGGCTGGTGGCCCCGGGACTGCGACGCGCTGTTCCGGCTGCTGAAGGCAACGGAGCGGTCGTTCGGCCGCCGGCGGGGCGGGCAGGCCTGGAGCGCGCGGGTTCTCGACTGCGACCTGATCGCCTTTGGCGAGGCGGTGATCGTGAAGCCCGGCCTGGTGGTGCCGCACCCGCGCATGGCCGAGCGCGACTTCGTGCTGCAGCCGATGCGCGACGTCTGGCCGGGCTGGCGCCATCCGCTGACCGGGCTGACCGTGCGGCACATGGCGGCCCGGCTGGCGAAGGCGCGGCCGGTTGATTGTCCGGCAGCCGCGCCCTAGACGCAGCCTGGCGGTGCGGGCTCGTAGCTCAGTCGGTAGAGCAACGGACTTTTAATCTGTAGGTCCCGGGTTCGAATCCCGGCGAGCCCACCAGTTTTTCATCGCTCACGGGCAAGGCCCTCCGCGGGGGCGCGGCACGGGCCGCGGCGCCCGTTCGGGCTTGCGAACCCTGCGGGTTCGAGCGGGCGCCCTTGCCGTCCGCCTGCCTTTCATCGCTCACGGGCAAGGCCCTCCGCGGGGGCGCGGCACGGGCCGCGGCGCCCGTTCGGGCTTGCGAACCCTGCGGGTTCGAGCGGGCGCCCTTGCCGTCCGCCTGCCTTTCATCGCTCACGGGCAAGGCCCTCCGCGGGGGCGCGGCACGGGCCGCGGCGCCCGTTCGGGCTTGCGAACCCTGCTGGATCGGCCACAGGTCGGGCGGGGCCGCTGCCAGGCTGCCGGTTGCGACATCGGCGGGGCTTGGCGGCCGGGGCGTTCCGGGCGAGCAGGCGGGCATGACCATCCTCGTCCCGGTGCTCGGCGACCAGCTGTCGCATGATCTTGCAAGCCTTCGCGCCGTCGATCGCGCGGCCGCCGTGGTGCTGATGGCCGAAGTCTCCGGCGAGGCGACATATGTGCGGCATCACCGGCAGAAGCTGGTGCTGGTGTTCGCGGCCATGCGGCACTTTGCCGACAGGCTGCGGGCCGAGGGCTGGACCGTCGATTACCGGCGGCTGGATGCGCCGGACAACCGGGGCGACCTGACCGCCGAACTGGAGGCCGCCGCCACGAGGCATGGCGCGACACGGGTGGTGGCGGTGACGGCCGGCGAGCATCGGGTGATCGCGGCACAGCAGGGCTGGGCCGAGCGGCTGGGCCTGCCCGTCGAGCTGCTGGCGGACAGGCGATTCCTGCTCCGGCCGGGCGATTTCGACAGCTGGGCCAGCGGCCGCAGGCGCCTGCGGATGGAGGATTTCTATCGCTGGCAGCGACAGGCGACGGGCCTGCTGATGGAGGGCGGCGCGCCGGTCGGCGGGCGCTGGAACTATGATGCCGACAACCGCAAGGCGCTGCCGGGGGATGTCGCCCCCCCCGGGGCGCCGCGGTTCGAGCCCGATGCCATCACGGGCGAGGTGATCGCGATGGTGGCGGCACGCTTTCCCGACCATTTCGGCAGGCTCGACCGCTTCGGCTGGCCGGTGACGCGGCATGACGCGCTGGTGGCGCTCGACCGTTTCATCACGGAGCGGCTGGCGGGCTTTGGCGACTATCAGGATGCGCTGGCCGAGGGCGAGACGACGCTGTTCCATTCGCTGCTGGCGCCGGCGATCAACCTGGGGCTGCTCGGCCCCCGCGAGGTGATCGATCGCGCCGTGGCGGCGCTGGAGGAGGGCGCGCCGCTGAACGCGGTCGAGGGGTTCGTCCGCCAGATCCTGGGCTGGCGCGAATATGTGCGCGGCATCTACCTCGGCCAGGGCGCGGGCTATGTGCGGCGCAACGCGCTGGGCGCCACCCGCGCGCTTCCGGCCTTCTACTGGACGGGCGGCTCGGGCATGCGCTGCTTCGATGCGGCCTTCGGGCAGACGCGCGACCTCGCCTATGCCCACCATATCCAGCGGCTGATGGTGCTGGGCAATTTCGCGCTGCTGGCAGGCGTCGACCCGTTCGAGGTGCATGAATGGTTCCTCATCGTCTATGCCGATGCCTATGAGTGGGTGGAGGCGCCCAATGTGATCGGCATGAGCCAGTTCGCCGATGGCGGGCTGCTCGGCTCCAAGCCCTATGCGGCGGGCGGGGCCTACATCAACCGGATGGGGAACCATTGCCGGGCCTGCCGCTACAGCCCGGACCGCAGGGCCGGCAAGCCGCCCTGCCCCTTTTCGCTGCTCTACTGGGATTTCCTGGCCCGCAACGAGGCGACGCTGCGCGGCAACCAGCGGATGTGGCAGCCCTACGACAGCTGGCGCCGGCTGGGCGAGGCGCGGCAGACGGAGATCCGGGCGCAGGCAGCGGCGCTGCTCGAGGGGCTGGATCGCAACCGGCGCCTGCCGGAAGCCTAAAGCGCGATCAGGCTGAGCTGGCGGCCGTAGTCGGCTTCACCGGCGAGCGTGGCCCGGCGGTAGCTGAAATAGCGGTCGGGCTGGCCGAGCGTGTCCTCGCCGAGCGCCTCGATCGTCCGCACGCCGGCGTTGGCGAGGCGGTGGACGGCATAGCCCTCGAGGTCGAAGAAGGCGTGGCCGGGCCGGCCGGCGGTGAAGAAGCGGGCATTGGCCGGGTCGGCCGCCTCGAAGCGGGCGACGAAGCCCTGGTCCACCTCATAGCTTGCGCGGCCGATGGCAGGGCCGATGGCAGCCGCGATGTCGTCCCGCCGCGCGCCCAGCCGGACCATGGCATCGACCGTCGCCTCGAGGATTCCGCCGAGCGCCCCCTTCCAGCCGGCGTGCGCGGCGCCGATGACGCCGGCGACCGGATCGTGGAACAGGACAGGCGCGCAATCGGCGGTGAGGATGCCGATGGCAAGGCCGGGCCGGTCGGTCACCAGCGCGTCGGCGTGGGGGCGGGCATCCTCCGGCCAGTCCCCGGCCTCGACCGCGGTGGCGCCGTGCACCTGGTGGACGGTGACAAGACGCGAATCCTGCGCGACCGCCGCGACGGCGCGGCGGCGGTTCTCGGCGACGGCGGCCGGATCGTCGCCCGCGCCGCGGCCGACGTTGAGGCTGGCATGGATGCCGGTCGAGACACCGCCTTCCCGGCCGAGAAAGGCATGGGGGGCGGTCAGCGCGGCCGCGCGGCGGTGCGGAATCACAGGCGGCGCCTCAGGATCCGGTCGTCATCGACGGTCGAGCCGACGCGGAAGGGATAGTGGCCGATCTCCTCGAAGCCATGGGCGTCGTAGAAGCGGCGCGCCCGGTGGTTGCCGATCCAGACGGTGAGGAGGAGCTCCTCGAAGCCGCGCGCGCCCGTCTCGCCAAGCGCCCAGGCCATCAGCGCCTGCGCAAGCCCCGTGCCCCTGGCTTCCGCCTCGAGATAGAGCTGGCGCAGCACCCACCAGCGGCGCTCGGACCGGACAGGCAGGGCCTGCGGGCCGAGCGTGCAGTAGCCGAGCAGCCGGCCGGCGGGATCGAGGCCGAGCATGCAGGCGTGATCGTCGGCGCTGCATTCGCGGGCGAACCCCTCCAGCGTGCAGCCCTCGAGCCACTCGGCGAGTTCATGGGGCGGGTAGAGGTGGCCGAAGGTGGCCGTGAAGTTGCGGCAGAAGAGACCGCGGACGGCCGCGGCGTCGGTCGCGGTGGCACGGCGAAGGATGAAGGCGGGTTCGGCGTTGGCCATGTCGGATTCGTCCTATACGGGCGCAGCGGATCGGGCTAGCGGAGGCGACGGAGGGCCTGGGGGTGCCGGATCCGGCACGGGGGGGTCGGCATCGCGACGGCTGCAATCGGCCCTGATCGGCGCGCGTGGCGGCGGCAGGCGTGGGTGACCACGCTGATGGCGCTGGTGCTGGCGCTGGGCTTCACGGTGAACCTGCTGACCGGCCGCTCGAGCTTTGCGGCACCGGCGATCCTGCATGTGCACGCCATCCTCTTCTTCGGCTGGGTTGTCATCTGTGCGCTCCAGTCCTGGTTCGCAGCGACCGGCCGGACGCAGCTGCACCGGCCGCTCGGCTGGCTGGGGGCGGCCTGGGCGCTGGTGATGCTGCCCGTGGGCTTTGCCCTCATGCTGCACCGGGTCGGCGCCGGACAGACGCCCTTCTTCTTCCAGCCGCAGGTCTTCCTGATCGGGAATCTGGCGACGCTGGGCTGCTTTGCCGTGCTGACGGCCGCGGCCATCGCGATGCGCCGCGATACCGGCTGGCACCGGCGGCTGCATCTCGGTTCGCTCGCCTGCCTGATGGGCCCGGGCTTCGGCCGGCTGCTGCCGATGCCGCTGCTGACCCCCTGGGCACTGGAGATCGCGATGCTGCCCGGCCTTGCCTTCCCGGCCTGGCTCGCCTGGCGGGAGTGGCGCGAGGATGGCCGGCTGCACCCCGCCTGGGTGCCGGCGATCGCGCTGCTGCCGGTGGTGACGCTGGCGGCGTGGCTGATCGCCCACTCGCCGGCAGGCGACGCGGCCTATGCGCTGGCGGTGGCCGGGCAGCCCGGCCAGGCGGTTCCGGGGCTCGCCTTTCCGCCGCCGCCGGGCGGCTGAACGCCCCTCGGGCCGCGTCTGGTCCGGCTCGCGGGGCTCAGGCCGCGACGCGCCCGGCGTGCACCTCGCGATAGTGGTTCCGGAGCGAGACCTTGTCGATCTTGCCCGATCCCAGCTTGGGCAGCGGCTGGTCCACCACCCAGACGCGGGCCGGCACCTTGAAGGCGGCGAGGTCGCGGGCGACGAACTGGATCACCGCCTCGCCCTCCAGATGCTCGCCGGGCTTGGGATAGACGACCGCGCCCACCACCTCGCCCAGCCGCTCGTCGGGCAGGCCGAACACCGAGGTCTCGGCGACCGAGGGGTGGCTGAAGATGGCGGCCTCGACCTCGACGGCCGAGATATTCTCGCCGCCGCGGATGATGATGTCCTTCTTGCGGTCGACGATGGTGAGATAGCCATCCTCGTCGAGCAGGCCGAGATCGCCGCTGCGGAACCAGCCGTCGGGCGTGAAGGCGGCCGCGGTTGCCTCGGGCTTCATCCAGTAGCCGCGGGCATTGGCGGCGGTGCGCAGGCAGACCTCGCCGACCTCGCCGACGGGCAGGGGAGTCATCGCCTCATCGAAGATGCCGATCTCGACCAGCGGCTTCGAGGCCCGGCCGGTCGAGTGCGGCTTGGCCAGATAGTTGCTGCGCAGGTTGCCCGCGCCGACACCGTTGGTTTCGGTGAGGCCGTAGCCGATCGCCGGATTCTTCCCCGGGAAGGCCTCGGCCAGCCGCTTCACATGCTCGGCCGGGCGCGGCGCCCCGCCGCCGGCGATGTCGAGCAGGCTGGAGAGATCATATTTGTCGCGATCGGGATGCTGCATCAGCTCGAGGCTCATGGTCGGCACGCCGACGAAATAGGTGCAGCGTTCCTTCTCGATCAGCGCCAGTGCCTCGCCCGCGTCCCAGCGGTGCATGATGACCATCTTGCGGCCGATCGCCACCGACACCAGCATGACGGGCACGAGGCCGGTGATGTGGAACAGCGGCACGTTCAGCAGCATCACCTGCTGCGCCGGCAGCGCGATGCCCTGCTGCATCGCGATCTGCAGCATCGAGAGGCCCTGCACCAGATAGTTGAGCGCGCCCGAGACGATGCCGCGATGCGTCGAGACGACGCCCTTGGGCGCGCCGGTCGAGCCCGAGGTGTAGATGATGGTCGCGTCATCCTCGGGGTAGAGCGGCGAGAGATACCAGGGCTCCGCGGGGGCCGAGGCCAGCCCGTCCTCCAGCGTTGTCGCGCGAAGCTCGGCCGCCACGGCCTGGCCGGTGCGAACCGCGATGACGGGAAGCTCCGGCCCCTCGATCTCGCGGATGCGGCGAAGCCGCTCCTCGTCGGCGATGACGAGGCGGGTGCCCGAATCCCTGAGGCCATAGGCCAGCTCGTCGGCCTTCCACCAGGCGTTCATCGGCACGACGACGGCACCCAGGTGAATGGCGCCGAAGAAGGCGGCGATCCATTCGGGGTAGTTGCGCATGGCGATCGCCACGCGATCCCCCTTCGCGATCCCATAGCCGTGCTGCAGCAGGGCGGCGATGTGGATGGCCTGCGTGCGGATCTGGCCGAAGCTGAGGCGCTCGCCCTCATAGACCAGGAACTCCTTGTCGGCATGCGCCGGCAGGAAGAACAGGAGATAGTCGCGCAGCGAGGCGGGCGCATTCTCGAACACCGGCAGCTCCACGCCGCGGATGGTCGCGCGGCCCACGCCGAGCTGGCCGCCGGGCGCGGTGATGGCGGCGGTTGCAGCATCCAGTGCCTTGTCGAGGTCGGTCAGTGCCATGTCAGTCTCCGGTTCGTCCATCCAGCCGCCAGGGCGGAAAGCGCTGGCTGATGCCGGCATGGTAGAGGATGATTCGGTTGCCGTGGGGGTCGAGCGTGCCGGCCTGGCGCCACAGGTAATCGTGGGTGGCAGGCGGCTGGTCGAAGCTCAGGCCGCGCGCCTCGGCCGCGTCGACCTCGGCATCGACGTCCGCGCAGGCAAGGAAGATCTGCGCCGACCCCGCGCGGTTCGCGCCCGCCATCACCTCGATGCTGAGCGTGCTGCCGCCGGGCATCATCTCGAAGCGGGCATAGTGCGGGGGCGCCGCCACGATCTGGGCAAGGCCGAGCCTGCGGTAGAAGGCGACGCTCGCCTCATAGTCGCCGGCCGGCAGGGTGACGTGGTTCAGGTGCATCAGTAGTTCAGCAGGCGCGCGACGCGGTCGCCCATGAAGGCCTGGTCGCCGAACGTCTCGGCCGCGGCGCGGGCGCGCTTCATGTAGAAGCCGATGTCGTGATCGTCGGTCATGCCGATGCCGCCCAGCATCTGCACCGCCTCGTTGGTGGCCAGCTTCGCGACCTCGCCGGTCTTGGCCTTGGCGACCGCCACGAAGAAGGGGGCGCGCTCGTCACCCGCCTCCAGCGCCTGCAGGGCCTTCAGCGTTGCCGAGCGGGCCAGCTCCACCTCGCAGAAGAGGTGGGCGGCGCGATGCTGGAGGGCCTGGAAGCTGCCGATCTTCACGCCGAACTGCTCGCGCGTCTTCAGATAGTCGACCGCCGTCTCGAAGCTCTGCCCTGCCACCCCCAGCATCTCGGCGGCAAGACAGGCGCGCCCGGCATCGAGCGCCGCTTCCAGGATGGCAAGGCCGCCATCGAGCGGGCCCAGCCGGTCGCTGTCGTCCACCTGCACGTCCTCGAGGATGACGCGCGCGGCGTTGCGGCTGTCGACCAGGTGGCGGCGCTCGATGCGGACGCCCCTGGCCTTGGGATCGACGAGGAAGAGGGTGATGCCGGCCGGCGCCTCGGCCTCACCGGACGTGCGCGCAGCGACGATCAGCCGGTCGGCGACATGGCCGTCGAGGACGAAGCCCTTGACGCCTGAGAGGCGGAAGCCGTTGCCCTGCGGTTCGGCGCGGGTCTCGATGAAGGCCGGGCGGTGGCGGGCGGCCTCGTCGGCGGCCAGCGCGACGATGAGGCTGCCCGCCGCGATCCCCGGCAGAAGCCCGGCCTGCTGCGCCGGCGTGCCGCCCTTCGCGATCGCGGTCGCCGCCACGATCGAGCTGGAGAGGAAGGGCGAGAGCGAGAGGTTGCGGCCCATCGCCTCGCTGATGAGGCCGGCCGCCACCAGGCCGAGGCCGGCGCCGCCATGCGCCTCGGGCACCAGCACGCCGGCAAAGCCCATGTCGGCCATCTTCGCCCAGAGCTCACGCGCGAAGCCCACCTCGTCGCGGCTGTCGCGCAGCTGCCGGAGCTGGGCGACGGGCGCCTCGCCGGCGAAGAAGGCGTCGGCCGTCTCCTTCACCATCTTCTGGTCGTCGTCGAGCACCAGCGGCATCGTCAGGCCCCCGGCAGCGCCAGCACGCGCTTGGCAAGGATGTTGAGCTGGATTTCCGAGGTGCCGCCCTCGATCGAGTTGGCGCGGCTGCGAAGCCAGGTCCTGGCCATGTCGCCGTCGTCCGCCGCCTCGCCCGCCCAGGTGAGGGCGTCGGTGCCGTGGATCGACATCATCAGTTCGCAGCGGCGCTTGTTGAGCTCGGTGCCGTAATATTTCAGCATCGACGACAGCGCGCCGACACCCTGGCCCGCCCCAGAGCCTGCCTTCGCCTCGTCCTTCACGCGCTGCATCGTCAGGCCGAAGGCCAGCGCGTCGATCTCGTGGCGGACGATGTCGGCGCGAAGCAGCCCGTCCTTCAGGCGGCCGTTCGAGCCGGTGCCGATCGCCTTCACGGCAAGCTGGTGCAGCGAATCCCGGCCGGCCGGCCCGAAATCCATGGCGCCGATCATCTCGCGCTCGTGGGTGAGCAGATATTTGGCGATGTCCCAGCCCCTGCCGGGCTCGCCCACCAGATTTTCCCTGGGCACGCGCACATTGTCGAAGAAGGTCTGGCAGAAGGGCGAATAGCCGGAGATCAGCCTGATCGGGCTGGTCGAGACGCCGGGGCTTTCCATGTCGAACAGAAGGAAGCTGATCCCCTCGTGCTTCGGCCGCTCGGGGTGGGTGCGGACCAGGCAGAAGATCCAGTCGGACTTGTCGGCATAGCTGGTCCACACCTTCTGGCCGTTCACGACATAATGGTCGCCCTCGAGCACGGCCGAGGTCCGCAGCGAGGCGAGGTCGGAACCGGCGCCCGGTTCGGAATAGCCCTGGCACCAGCGGATCTCGCCGCGCGCGATCTTCGGCAGATGCGCCTTCTTCTGCGCCTCATTGCCATATTTCAGCAGCGCCGGCCCGAGCATCCAGATGCCGAAGCTCGACAGCGGCGGGCGGGCGCGGATCCGCCGCATCTCCTGGGCGAGCACCATCGCCTCGTCGCGGCCGAGACCGCCGCCGCCATAGGCCTGCGGCCATTCGGGCACCGTCCAGCCCTTGGCCGCCATGCGCTCGAGCCAGAGCTTCTGGTCGTCGGAGCGGAAGCGCCACCTGCGGCCGCCCCAGCAGATGTCGCTCTCGGCCTTCACGGGCTGGCGCATCGATTCGGGGCAATTGGCTTCCAGCCAGGCGCGCGTCTCGGCGCGGAACAGCTCCAGCGTGTCGCCCATGGGGCGTGCCTCCTCCCTCGTCTCGTCCCTCGGCCGCGCCCCATGGCGCTGGTCGCCCTTGCCCGATATGAAGCCGCCCATGCCGTTTTTCCAGCCTCCTGTCGAATGGGCAAGCCTCGGGCTCGATCCGGTCGCGCTGACGCTCGGCCCGCTGGCCATCCGCTGGTACAGCCTGGCCTATATCGTCGGCATCCTCGGCGGCTGGTGGCTGCTCAAGCGGATGGTGCGGCGGCCCGGCGCGCCGATGACGGGCGAGAATGTGGACGATCTCGTCACCTGGGCGACGCTGGGCGTGATCCTGGGCGGGCGGCTCGCCTATGTGATCTTCTACAATCCCGGCGCCTATCTCGAAGACCCGCTGTCGATCCTGAAGCTGTGGGAAGGCGGCATGGCCTTCCATGGCGGGCTGGCGGGCGTGCTGGTGGCGGTGTGGCTCTATGCCTGGGGGCGGGGGCTGTCGGGGCTTCGCATCCTCGATTACATCGCCGTCGTGACACCCATCGGCCTGCTGCTGGGGCGGTTCGCCAATTTCGTGAACGGCGAGCTGTGGGGCCGGCCGACCGACGGCACATGGGGCGTGATCTTCCCCGATGCGGGGCCGGAGCCTCGCCACCCCAGCCAGCTCTACGAGGCCTTCCTTGAGGGGCTGGTGCTGCTGGTCGTGCTGAAGCTGCTGTTCTGGCGGACGGATGCGCGGCTGAAGCCGGGGCTGCTGGGCGGCCTCTTCATCCTGGGCTATGGCGTCTCGCGCTTCGCCGTCGAATTCTTCCGGGAGCCCGACGCGCAGCTCGGCGTGCTGGCAACGGGCATGACCATGGGCCAGACGCTGTCGCTGCCGATGATCATCTTCGGCCTGTGGCTGGTGCTGACGGCAAATCGCCGCGCGCCGGCGCCGTCGGCCTGAGCATCGCCCGTTGATCGAGGCGGTGCGCGCGGCGATCGCGCAGCAGGGCCCGCTGCCGCTGGCGCGGGCGATGCAGCTGGCGGCCGACCATTACTACGCCACGCGCGAACCGTTCGGCCCGGCGGGCGACTTCGTGACCGCGCCCGAGATCAGCCAGATGTTCGGCGAGCTGATCGGGCTGTGGGCGGCCGACCTGTGGGCGCGGGCCGGCGCGCCGCCGCGCCTGCTGCTGGTGGAGGCGGGGCCGGGGCGCGGCACGCTGATGGCCGATGCGCTGCGCGCAGCACGGCGGGCGTCGCCCGGTTTCGCCGAGGCCGCCGAGGTGCATCTCGTCGAGCGTTCCGCCCGCCTGCGCGCCGAGCAGGCAAGGCGCGTGCCGGCGGCCCGATGGCACGGCTCCATCCAGAGCCTGCCGGCCGACGCGCCGCTCATCCTGATTGCCAACGAGTTCCTCGATGCGCTGCCCATCGCGCAGTTCGAGCGGGTGGACGATGGCTGGGTGATGCGGATGGTGGGCCCGCGCGGGCTGGTTCGCGGGCCGGGCGCGAACCTCGCCCTCATTCCCGAGGCGCTGCGCGATGCCCCGGTCGGATCGGTGTTCGAGCGCGGCTTTGCCGCCGAGCAGCTGGTCTCGGCCGTGGCGCGGCGGCTGCGGGCGCAGGGCGGGGCGGCGCTCATCATCGACTATGGCCATGCCGGCCCGGCGCTCGGCGACACGCTGCAGGCGATCCGCGGCGGGGCCTTTGCCGACCCGGTCGCAACCCTCGGCGAGGCGGATGTGAGCGCGCATGTCGATTTCGCAGCCGTGGCGGCCGCTGCCCGCCCGCACGCCCGGCCGTTCGGGCCGGTGGCACAGGGCGTCTTCCTGGAGGCGCTGGGGCTGTCGGCCCGCGCCGAGGCGCTGAAGCGGGGCGCACCGATCGAACAGGCCGCCGCGATCGAGGCGGCGCGCGCCCGGCTGGTGTCGGTCGGCGCCATGGGGCGGCTGTTCCAGGCGCTGGGTCTTGCCGCCCCCGGCTGGCCAGAGCCGGCGGGATTCCCTACCTCTGGGGAATGACGACCGCCGCTGACCGACTCGCCCGGCTGAGGGGCGAACTCGCCGCCCATGGGCTCGATGGCTTCCTCGTGCCGCTGACCGACGAGCACAGTTCCGAATATGTGGGCGACTATGCCCGGCGGCTGCACTGGCTGACGGGCTTTGCCGGCAGTGCGGGCACGGCGGTCGTGCTGGCCGGGACGGCCGCGCTGTTCGTGGACGGGCGCTACACGCTGCAGGTGCGCCAGCAGGTGCCCGAGGGTCTCTACGAATTCAGGCAGGTGCCCGCCGAGCCGCCGGAGGCCTGGCTGGCGGAGCGGGCGCCGGCGGGCGCCCGGATCGGCTACGACCCGTGGCTGCACACCAGGCCCGGCCTGCACCGGATCGAGGCGGCGCTGGCGCGGGCCGGGCGCGGGGCAGCGCTGGTGGCGGTGGACCAGAACCCGGTGGATTCGATCTGGGCCGACCGGCCTGCGCCCTCGACCGCGCCGGCCGAGGTGCTCGACGAGGCCCTTGCCGGTCGATCCTCGGCCGACAAGCGCCGCGCCATCGGCCAGGCCATCGCTGCGGCGGGTGCGGATGCAGCGGTGATCGCCGCGCTCGATTCGGTTGCCTGGCTGTTCAACATCCGGGGTGCGGACGTGCCGCGAACCCCCGTGGTGCGGGCCTTTGCGCTGCTCTGGGCCGATGGCCGCGCGACGCTGTTCACCGACCCGGCCAAGATCCCGCCCGAGGTGGGCGCGCATCTGGGCGGCGAGGTCGCGGTCGAACCCTATGCGGCCATCCTGCCGGCCATCGAGCGGTTCGGGGGGCGGCTGATGATGGATCCGGCCTGGTGCGTGGCCGCGCTGTTCGACGCGGCGGCACGGCGCGGCGGCGTGACCGTGGTGGAGGGGCGCGACCCCTGCATCCTGCCCAAGGCCGCCAAGAATGCCGTGGAGCTGGCCGGCATGCGCGCGGCACATGTGCGCGACGGGCTCGCCGTCACCAGGTTCCTGCACAGCCTGGAGGCCGACCCGCCGGCGGACGAGCTGGCGGCCGAATCGCGGCTGGCGGCGCTGCGGCGGGAATCGAACCTGCTGAAGGATCTCAGCTTCGATCCCATCTCGGGCTTCGGCCCCAATGGCGCCATCGTCCACTATCGCGCCAGCCCCGAAACCAACCGGCGCTTCGAAGGCGACAGCCTCTACCTGATCGATTCCGGCGGCCAGTATCCCGATGGCACCACCGACATCACCCGCACCATCGCCATCGGCACGCCGACGGCCGAGATGCGCGCCTGCTACACAAGGGTGCTGAAGGGCCATGTCGCGCTGGCGACCGCGCGCTTCCCGAAGGGCACGCGCGGCGGGCAGCTTGACGTGCTCGCGCGTCAGTATCTGTGGGCGGCCGGCCTCGATTACGCGCATGGCACGGGGCATGGCGTGGGCCATTATCTGGGGGTGCACGAGGGCCCGCAACGGATCGCGGCCGCGGTGGGGGCGCCCGGCGTCGAGGAGCCGTTGCTGCCGGGCATGGTGCTGTCGAACGAGCCCGGCTTCTACAAGGAAGGCGCATGGGGCATCCGGATCGAGAATCTGGTGATCGTGGTGGAAGACCCGAAGCCCGGTGACGCCCAGCCGATGCTCGCCTTCGAGACGATCACGCTCGCCCCGCTCGACCGGCGGCTGATCGAGGTGTCGCTGCTGAGCGCAGCCGAGATCGAGTGGGTGGATGCCTATCACGCCCGGGTGCGCGCCGCGCATGCAGCGCACCTGTCGGGCGCCGCGCTCGACTGGCTGGAGGCGGCCACCGCGCCGCTGGTTCCGGCCGCCCGGCAGGCGGCGTGAAGGTGTTCGCCGACAGCCTCGTCGCGCCGCTTGCCATCACCCGGACGGCGCCCTTCTGGAGCTGGGGGGCGCCGCTGGCGGCCGCCGCCGCGCTGCTGTTCACCGGCGCCAACGCCAGCACCTCGGCGGTCGCCCTGCTGTTTGCCATGCTGCTGCTGCCCGTGGTCCTGTCCGCGGTGCATCATGCCGAGGTGATCGCGGTGCGCGTCGGGGAGCCGTTCGGCACGCTGGTGCTGGCCCTGGCCGTCACGGTCATCGAGTGCGCGCTCATCATCACCGTGATGCTGGCGAACCCGCTCGCCTCGGCGGCGCTGCTGCGCGACACGGTGTTCTCGGCCGTGATGATCATCCTGGGCGGGGTCGTCGGGCTGTGCATCACGGTGGGTGCAGCCCGCCACCGGGTGCAGCGCTTCGGCCTCGATGGCGTGACGGCAGCGCTCACCGCGCTCGCCGCGCTTGCCGTCCTCGTGCTGGTGCTGCCCAACTATACCACCACCACCGCCGGCCCGACCTTCTCCGGGGGCCAGCTGCTGCTGGTGGGTGCGGCGAGCCTTGCCCTGTGGCTGCTGTTCGTGTTCGTGCAGACCATCCGCCACCGCGACTATTTCCTGCCCCAGGACATAACCGGCGACGGCGTGCCCGACCGGCAGACCGCCACCGGCGGGCAGGCGCTGCTCTCGCTGCTGCTGCTGCTGGGGTCGCTGGGCTGCGTGGTGCTGCTGGCGAGGGCGCTGTCGGAGCCGCTGGGCGTGCTGATCCTCTCGACCGGGGCGCCGCTTGCCGCCGTCGGCGTGGTGATCGCCGGCGTGGTGCTGCTGCCCGAAAGCATCGCGGCGGTGCGGGCGGCGCGCGCCGACCGGCTGCAGACCAGCCTCAACCTCGCGCTCGGCTCGGCGCTGGCGACCATCGGGCTGACGGTGCCGGTGATCGTGACCCTGAGCCTGGTCCTCGACTGGCAGCTCGTCCTGGGGCTGGACGGGCGCGGGAACATCCTGCTGGCGCTGATGTTGTTCATCTCGAGCCTGTCGCTCGCGACGGGGCGCACGACGGTGCTGCAGGGCGGCGTTCACCTGGTGATCTTCGCCTTTTTCCTGTTCACCTCGTTCACGCCCTGACAGCATGTGCCTGTCATGTCGCTGTGGCAGGTTCGGCCGCAAAGGAGATTCCCCATGCCCGCCAAGTTCAGCCTGCCGCCGCTGCCCTGGAAGCCCGATGCCTTCGGCGAGGCGATCTCGAAAGCGACCTTCGACGCGCATCATGGCGGCCACCACAGGACCTATGTGGACCAGCTGAACGACCAGGCGGCCGCGGCCGGCATGGCCGATGCCGACCTTCTGACCCTCATCCGCGAGACCGCCGACGCCGACCCGGAGGATGTGTCGGTGCAGGTGAGCTCGGACAGCCTGTTCGTGAACGCGGCGCAGCATTTCAACCACTGCTTCTACTGGCGCAGCCTGTCGCCCGAGGCGACGAAGCCGGCCGGCGCGCTGGCCGAGGCCATCGGGCGCGACTTCGGCTCGCTCGCGTCGCTGAAGGCGGAGATGGTGGAGATGGGCGCGGGCCATTTCGCGAGCGGCTGGCTCTGGCTGGTCGCGGCCGGCGGGGACGAGGATGACGAGGCGCAGGACGGCGCGCCGGGCCCCGATTCCGAGCTGCTGCTGATGACGGGCCATGACGCGCAGACGCCCGTGATCACGCCGGGCCTCAGGCCGCTCCTGGTGGTCGACCTGTGGGAACATGCCTATTATCTCGACCACCAGCGCGACCGGAAGGCCTATCTGGAAGCGGCGGTGGCCCGGCACCTCGACTGGGATTTCGCGGCCCGCGCGCTCGCGGCCGCCAGTCTCGACTCGCTCGATCTGGGGATCGCCAACGGCAGGGGCTGAGCGCGGGCCCTCAGGTCAGCGCGGCGAAGCTTTCCACCTTCTCGATCGGGCCCGAGACGATCAGCAGGTCCGACATGTAGACGATGGTGGCCGGCGTGGCCTGGATGAAGGGCTCGCGCGGGCGCTTCACGCCGACGATGGTGATGCCCCAGGCCTTGCGGACGTCGGTCTCGGCGAGCGACTTGCCCGCCATGAAGCGCGGCGTCCGGGTCTTCACGATGGCGAAGCCGTCGTCGAACTCGATGAAGTCGATCATCTTGCCGGTGACGAGATGGGCGACCCGCTCGCCCATCTCGGCCTCGGGATAGACGATGTGGGTGGCGCCCACGCGCTCGAGGATGCGGCCGTGGCTGCGGCTGATCGCCTTGGCCCAGATGTCGCGGCAGCCGGCATCGGTGAGGGCAACGACCGTCAGCGCGCTCGCCTCCACATCCGAGCCGATGCCGACGACGGCGTGCGCCATGTCCCCGACGCCCAGCTTCTTCAGCGCCGCGGCGTTGGTGCTGTCGGCCTGCACGACATGGGTCAGATCCTCCGACATGGCCTGCACCAGCTCCATGTCCCTGTCGATGCCCAGCACCTCATGGCCCATGCGGATGAGCGAGCGGGCCACGCTGGCGCCGAAGCGGCCGAGCCCGATGACGACGACGGGGGGTGCCGACAGCTGCTTGTCAACCGACAATGGGTCTCTCCTCGGGGTAGCGATAGGGCATGTGGCGCACCTTGAGCGCCAGCGCGGTCGCCAGCGCCACCGTGCCCACGCGGCCGATGTACATCAGGGCGACCAGGATGAGCTGGCCGGCCGGCGGCATCTCGGCCGACAGCCCGACCGACAGGCCGGCGGTGGCGAAGGCCGAGATCGCCTCGAACATGATCCGCTCGACCGGCGCCTCGACGAAGCTCGCCAGGGCGAGAAGGGCGATGCTGACGGTGCCGACCGCCATCAGCGCGACCGCCAGCGCCTGGCGCTGCACCGAAGGGCAGATGCGGCGGCGGAAGGCGATCGAATCCGGGTGGCCGCGCACCTCCGACCAGACGACGAAGCCGAGCAGCAGGAACGTCGTCACGCGGATCCCGCCGGCCGTCGAGGCGCTGCCGCCGCCGATCAGCATCAGGCCGGACGAGACGAGGATCGAATCCGGCCCCAGGGCGGCCGTGTCGTGGCTGCTGAACCCGCCCGAGCGGGTCATGACCGAGTGGAACAGGGCGCCGATCAGCCGCTCGCCGAGCCCGGCATCGCCGAACGCGCCCGGGCGGTTCCACTCGGTCAGCAGCAGCAGCAGGGTGCCGCCGATCAGCAGGCCGGCGCTGCCCCACAGGGTGAGCTTGGTGTGGATGGACCAGCCCTGCGGCCTGCGCCACTCGCGCTGCAGTTCGTAGAGAACCGGAAAGCCGATGCCGCCCAGGATCACGCCCAGCATCAGCGGCGAGAGCAGCAGCAGATCCGTGGCGTGGGGGGCAAGGCCGTCGGGCAGGGTGGAAAAGCCGGCGTTGTTGAAGGCCGAGACCGCGTGGAACAGGCCATGCCAGAGCGCCGGGCCGGGCTCCAGGCCGAGGCCGAGCCAGAATCGCAGCGCCAGCCACAGCCACAGCACGCCCTCGACGATGACCGTGGCGACGATCACCAGCTTCAGCACATGGCGGACATCGCCGAGATCGAGGCTGCGCATCTCGGCCGAGGCGAGCAGCTGGCCCGAGAGCTTCATTCGCCGCGTGACGAGGAGGCCGAGCAGCGTTGCGCCGGCCATGATCCCGAACCCGCCGAGCTGGAACAGGGCAAGGATCACGACATGGCCGAAGGGCGACCAGTAGCCCGGCGTGTCGACGACGGTGAGGCCGGTGACGCACAGCGCCGAGGTGGCGGTGAACAGCGCCGTCACGAAGGGGGCGCCGCCGGTCTCCAGCGCGGAGCCGGCCCGGCTGATGGGCAGCATCAGCAGCAGCGTGCCGGCCGCGATCCCGACCAGGAAGGCGAGCGGGATCACCCGTTCGGGATGCTGGAGGGCCCGCCGCTGCACGCGACTGCTTCTAGGGCCTCGGCGTCCCGCGGGAAAGCGCCGACGGGCAATGGCGCGCCCGGGCCAGGGCGATCGGGCGCAGGGTCTCGCTGCGGTCGTAGCCGGTCAGCTGGCCGTCGGCGGCCATGATGTCGCCCAGCCGCTGCGCCTCGGCATGGAGCAGGCAGCCCTCGGCCGCGCGCCCGGCCCGGACCAGCGTGTCGCCCAGCGTCGCCAGCCCCTTCATCAGCATCCGCCGCCGGTCGGCGTCGGCGGGGCGACGGCCGAGCCACTCCCGCCGCTCGGCCACGGCATCGCTCAGCACCGGGATGGCGTCGGCCGGCCGGCCGGCGGCTTCGAGCGCCTGGCCGTGCGAGAGGCGGGTGGCCCGCACCCAGGCGCCGACCGCCTCGTCGCTGGGGTCCTCGCGCGCGAGCGCCTGCCAGCCGGCGAGCGCGGCAGCGGTGAGCGCAACGGCGGCCCCGGCATCGCCGGCTGCCACCAGCGTCGAGCCCAGGTTCCATTGCTGGCGCAGCAGGCCCCAGCGCAGGCGGCTGTCGGCCGGCCAGCGCCGGGCCGCGGCCTCCACCCTGGCGAGCGCGCGCGCATAAAGGGTGCGCGCCGCGGCGAGGTCGCCCCGGTAGTAGAGGGCCTCCGCCTCGAGATCGAGGGCCTTCACCTGCCGGAGGATCGCGTGCGGATCGCCGGATTCCCCGCCCTGCGCGCGGCGGGCGGCCGCACGCGCGGCTGCATGGTCGCCGGCCCAGCTCGCCACTTCCGCCCGGGCCAGCCACCATTCGCGCGCGAGATCGCCGGCCGGCGCGGCCATGGCCGCGGGCCCGGCCGCATCGAGCAGCGCCTGCGCCCGGGCCAGCGCACCGCCGCCGCCGGCCTGGCGGGCCGCCTCGATCTGCACGCCGGCCCGGACCGGCGCGGCCTCGGGGCTGGCGTCGCCGTCGATGAGGGCGAGCGCCGTCTCGAGCGAGCTGCGCGCGGCCCCCCGGTCGCGCAGGCTGGGGCGGTCGATGCTGTTCTGCAGGATCGCGAGCCGGCGATAGCCCTCGGCCGCCTCCAGCCGCAGCGCGGCCGGCTGGGTGCGGCTGGCCGCGATCGCCCCCAGAATGCGCGTCGCCTCGCGCGCCAGCGCCGCGCGCACCTCGACCGTTCCGGGCGGGCTGTCGAGCTGGTCGTTGAGGGCCGCAAGCTGGCCGGTGGCAAGCCGCGTGGCGTCGGCCGTGCGCAGCCGTGCCTCGCGCCGCTCCTCGGCCACGCGGATCGCGAGCCAGACGGCGACGGCCGCGATCAGGGCCAGCAGCATGACCGTGCCGGCAAGCCACGGCCGGCGCGCAGGGGCGGGGACGGCAGCCGGGATTGCGGGGTCGGGCGGCAGCGGCTGCCTTCCCCGTGCCGCCCAGCCGTCGAGCTCGTCGGCGAAGGCGAAGACCGAGGCGCGGGAATCGCCCGGCACGCGATGCACGGGAAGGCCGCGGCTGGCTTCCCAGCGCTTGGCGGTGCGTTCGTCGACGCCGAAGTGGCGACCGATCTCCTTCCAGCCGCGCAACCGGACCCGCGCGACCCCCTCGTCCGCGTGCAGCGCCCCGCCGGCGCCCGACCCCTGTGCACCCTGCATCGGCGGCCACCCTAGCGCGCGGCCGCGATTCGGTCAGCCGCAACGAGCGTGAACGGCCGATGTCCCGAGATGTCCCGACGAGTCCTGTCATGGCCGCTGGCGTTAACGGGCGGCCCTCCGCACGGTCAGGGCTGCTGGCCACAGGGGGCCATCGCATTCCGGGAGCCATCACCATGCACCGCCGACTGATCGCCGCAGCGCCGCTTGCGCTGCTTTTCTCGACCGCCGCTGCCGCCGCGCACATGCCTTGGGCCGTCTACAGCGAGGCACGGGGCTTTGCGCAGACCAGCAATGGCTTCACCATCGGTGCCGCAGCCGATGTCATCTGGGTCAATGGTGCGGTCGCCGGCACGCCGACCGCCTTTGGTGTGGGCGGTGCGGCCGGCTCCTGGAATGCCGGGCCGTCGATGCCGGGCGCCACGACCAACTGGGCGACCACGCTCGCCGACGCCGGCCTCGGCCGGGTGGCGACATCGGCCAGCGCCAGCATCGAGCGCGGCGAGCTGAAGGCCGTGGTCGACAATCTCGCCATCGCGCCCTTCGGCAGCAGCGGCTCGGCTGCAGCGCGCCTGATGGACACGATCTGGTTCACCAACAGCACGGCGAACTGGCTGCCGGTGACGCTGAGGATGACCGTGGACGGAACCATCACCGGCAGCGGCAGCCGGGCCGACATGTTCAGCTACATCGGCCTGTCGGGCGTGGGGGGCGGGTGCAACAGCCTGGGCCAGTGCATCACGCCCGATCGGGACCGCCCGTTCAGCGGCTACAGCGTGGCGCTCTACGGCGACATCGACCAGATGGCAGCCCCGGGCATGAAGTTCGGTTTCCGCAACCAGCTCGACGGCAAGCGGAACGACGACATCCCCTGGTGGAACTTCGGCGCCGGCGCCGCACACGACCCCGATTCGGGCATCTACGATTACAGCAAGGCCATCACGCTCTGGGTGCCCAGCGGCGAAACAACCCTGACGCTCGATGCCTGGTTCCGGCTCACGATCTGCAACGGCAATTTCCGCTGCGATTTCGGCAACACCTCGGCGCTGCGCTTCGGCAAGCTGCCCGAGGGCCTCGGCTTCACGTCGCAGTCCGGTCTCTTCCTGACGGGCCTCGGCAATGGCGGCGGGACGCCCGGCATTCCCGAACCCGCCACCTGGGCGATGCTGATCGCCGGCTTCGGGCTGGTGGGCGCGGCCGCGCGGCGCCGGCGCTGCTCGGCAGGCGCCGGCGCGTGCAGCTGACGGGCGGCCGAGGCGGGCGGCCGAGGCGGGCGGGGCGGCGCGATTCCGCCCCGCCTGCGTCAGGCCCCCAGTCTCGCGGCCACCCCGGCCACATGGCGGCCGAGGAAGCGGGCGCCATCGAGGTCGGTCGCGGAGGGCTGGCGGCTGCCGTCGCCGCCGGCTAGCGTGGTGGCCCCATAGGGCGCGCCGCCGACGATCTCGTCCATCCGCATCTGGCCCTGGAAGCTGTAGGGCAGCCCGACAAGCACCATGCCATGGTGCATCAGGGTCGTCAGGATCGAGAACAGGGTGGTTTCCTGCCCGCCATGCTGGCTCGCCGTGCTGGTGAAGGCCGCCCCGACCTTGCCGACGAGCTGCCCCTTGAGCCAGAGGCCGCCCGTCTGGTCCCAGAAGTTCGCCATCTGGCTGGCGACCCGGCCGAAGCGGGTGGGCGACCCCACGATGATCGCATCATGACCGGCAAGCTCGTCCACGGTTGCGACCGGCAGGTCCGACGGCCTGTAGCCGCTGGCCCTGGCGACCTCGTCGGGCACCAGTTCGGGAACGCGGCGAAGCGTCACCTCGGCGCCGGCTTCGCGGGCGCCCTCGGCAACCGCGTTCGCCATCGTCTCGATATGGCCGTAGCTGGAATAGATCAGAACCAGAACCCTTGTCATGGCGGTCTCCTGCTGGTGGATGAAGGAAGGCCCCCGCCACCCGGCGGGGGCCCGATCGGTCAGCGCGACGCGTCGACGAGGACGATCTCGCTGTCCTCGATGGCCTCGATCTCGATCCCGTCGGTGTCGCGGATCGCGACCCCGTCGCGGGCGCGGGCGAGCACGCCATTGACCCTGAAGGCGCCCGCGGCGCCGACGAGATAGCCCACGCGGCCCGGCTCGAAGGCGTGGCGGGTGCGGCTGCCCGCCTTCAGCGTGGCACCGAGCACGCGCGCCGAGGCCTGGATCGGCAGCGCGCCCGCGTCGCCCAGGCCCGAGGCGAGCGGCACGAAGCGGCCGGCCCGGTCCCCCTTCGGGAAGGGCTGCGCGCCCCACTGCGGCTTCACGCCGAGCCTGTCGGGCAGGATCCAGATCTGGAAGATCCGGGTCTCGTCATCCTCGAGATTGTATTCGGCGTGGCGGACCCCGGTGCCGGCCGACATGACCTGCACGTCGCCGGCGCCGGTGCGCCCGCGGTTGCCCATGGAATCCTCGTGGGTGATGGCGCCCGAGCGGACATAGGTGATGATTTCCATGTCGCGGTGCGGATGGGGCGGGAAGCCCGACTGCGGCGCGATCCTGTCATCGTTCCAGACACGGATGGCGCCCCAGCCCATGCGCGCCGGGTCATGATAGCCGGCGAAGCTGAAATGGTGGCGGGCATCGAGCCAGCCATGGTTGGCATGGCCAAGCGTCTCGAAGGGGCGGATGTCGATCATCGCAACGTCTCCTGCCGGGTTGGCGGTTGACGTGGATATGGCGACGCCACATGGAATATAAACAGAAAGGATCAAAAGGCATCGTTTCACGAATATCCATACCCGATGTCGAAGGCTGGGCCCTGTTCGTCGCCATCGCGCAAGCGGGCGGGCTCAGCGGCGCGGCGCGCGCGCTCGGCCTGTCGGTGCCGACGGTGTCGCGCGCGCTCAGGCGGCTGGAAACCCGGCTGGGCGCGGCGCTGTTCCACCGCACCTCGCGCCGGCTGTCGCTGACGGCGCTGGGCGAGGAGGCGCTGCCGGCCGCGCGCGCGCTCCTGGCCGAGGCCGAGGCGCTGGAGGAGCGGCTGGCCGAATCGCGCGGGAGCCCCGGCGGGCTGGTGCGGCTGGCCGCGCCCCTGGATTTCGGCCGGGCGCATCTGGCGCCGCTGCTGCCCGGCTTCCTCGCCCGCTGGCCCGGCATCCGGATCGCGCTCGACCTCGACGACCGGCGGCAGGACATCGTGGCCTCGGGCCATGACATCGTGCTGAGGATCGGGCGGCTCGCCGAGTCGAGCCTGATCGCCCGTCGCCTCTGTCGGGTGCCGCTGCTGACGGTGGCAGCGCCGGCCCTGTTCGCGGATCGGCCCCGGCCGCGCCACCCGGCCGATCTCGGGAGCCTGCCCGTGCTGCGCTACGCCAATGCCGACCGGCCGAGCCAGTTCGGCTTCGAGGGGCCGGGCGGGTCCGACTGGACGGTCACGGTCGATGGCCCGCTGATCGCCAACAATGGCGGGGCGCTGCTGCCGGCGCTTCTGGATGGCCGGGGCGCCGCGGTGCTGCCCGATTTCCTGGTGGCGGACGGGCTGGCATCCGGGGCGCTGGAGCGGCTGCTGCCGGGCTGGAACCCGCCCGAGCTCGCGCTGTGGCTGGTCACTCCGCCCTCGCCGCTCAGGCCGCGCCGCGTGCGGCTGCTGATGGACCATCTGGCCGCGCAGCTCGCGCGGCCGGCCTGGCAGCAGGCCTAGCGGCGTGTCGCAACAGCCGGGCGCCGCGGATCGACGAGGGCGGCGGCGTCGGCCGGCAGCGGCGAGGGCACACCGCAGGCGACCGCCGCCACATGCTCGGCGAGCAGCGGCGCCAGGGTGAAGCCGCGCCCGCCGAGCCCGGCAAGACACAGGAGGCCCGGCGCGATCGCGCCGGCAAGCGGCTGCCGGTCCGGGCTGGCCGCGCGCACCCCGGCGTGGCCGCTGCGGCGCGCCCCGGCAAGCCGCGCCGCCAGATCGGGTGCCCGGCCCGCAAGGCGGGCGAGATTGGCCGCGTCATCCCCGGCGCGCGGTTCGTGCCCCTCGTCGCCGCGCTGGTGGGTGGCGCCGACCAGCGTGCCGCCCGGTGCGGGGATGGCGTAGGCGCCGCCACTGAGCGGCACGGCCGGCGGGTCGGCCTCGACCAGCGTGACCTGGCCACGCACGGGCATGAGGCGGACGGGCGCCAGCGCGGCCGTGGCCGGGCCGGCGGCAAGGCAGACGATCTCGGCCGAGGCGATCGGCTGGCCGTCCCCGTCCAGCAGCCGCCAGCCGCCGTCGGCCGGCTCGACGGCGGCGACGGCCAGCGGCTCGGCGGCGGGCCCCCAGCCCGCCAGCAGCCGCGACGGGTCGATCACCAGCGCGTCGCGCAGCCACAGCGTCGGGTCGTCGGCCTCCGGGCCGCTGCCGTTCGCCAGCGCGAGGCTCGCCGGCTGGTGGTGGCCCGCCGCGATCATGGCCTCGGCGCGGGGGCGCTCGGCCGGGGCGAGCCGGCGGGCCACGCCGCGGGCCAGCACGGCGGCGGGCGCGCCCGCCTCGATCAGCGCCACGGCGCGGCGGAAGGCCTGGGCGTGCAGGGCCGCGGCGACGGCGCTGCCGGCATCCAGCCGCGGCGTGACAAGCACGGCGGGACTGGCCGACGCCGCCGGGCCCTGCGCGAACAGGCGTGCCGGCAGACCGAGCGCGGCAAAGGCGCGGGCCAGCGATACGCCGGCGATCCCCGCGCCCACGATCGCGACCGAGGGCGCCGGCGCATCGGCCGGGGCACCGGGCAGGCGCGCTTCCAGCCGCTGGCGCTTGCCCGCAAAGCCGGGCCGGCGCGCCACCGCGAAGCCCCCGGCCTCGAGCGCGCGCCGAACCGGGCCGGCAACGCACCAGCTGGCCAGCCGCGCGCCCGGCGCCGAACGGGCGCGCACCAGGGCGAGAAGCCCTGCCGACCACATCGCCGGGTTGCGGGCCGGCGCGAAGCCGTCGAGGAACCAGGCATCGGCCGCGCCCTGCCAGCGGGCCAGTTCTGCCGCCGCATCGCCGATCGCAAGGTCGAGCGTGGCGCCAAGCGCTGGCCAGTCGATGCGGTGCCGGCCGCGCGCCTCGGGCCAGCGGGCGAGCAGCGGGGCCGCGAGATCGGCAAGCCCGGCGAGCGCCAGCGCGCGGGCGGCATCGGCCGGCGGCAGGGGATGGGCCTCGACCGAGAACAGGTGGAGGGTGGCGCCGGCCGGCCGGGTGCGGCGCCACAGGTCGAGCGCCGCCATCAGGCTGGTGCCGGTGCCGAACCCCGTTTCGCCGAGCACGAATCGGCGCCGGCCCGCCCAGGCGCCGGGCAGGTCGCAGCCGGCAAGGAAGACCGCCTCGGCCTGCGCGCGGGCGCCCGCGCGCGATGCATAGACATCGCCGAAGCGGCCGGAGATGAGCGTGTCGCCCTCCCATCGCACCGCCGGGCCGGGCGCGTCGGGCGCGTCGGCCATGCGCTCAGTCGGCGCGGCGGGCGCGGACGATCGGGACAGGATCGGCGATCATCTGGCCCTTCATCGCGCCTTCGCCCGCCGTCGGCGAAACGGCCGACGACAGGATGGCGCGAACGGCATCCTGCCCGTCCACCACCCGGCCGAACACCGCAAAGCCGTCGCGGTCTGCCGCGGCGTCCCCCGGCTGGCCGGGCTGGGCGTCGAGGCTGGGGAAGGCGCCCAGCGTGATGAAGAAGTCGCCTTGCGCCGTGCCCGGCGCGGTGCGCGCCATGGAGACGGTGAAGTCGCCGTGCTTCAGGCCCGTCCGGCTTGTCGGCTCGTGCGCGATGGCGGGCCGGGCGCGTTTCGGGTCGCCGCGGATCCCGCCCTGCACGAGGCCGAGGTCGGGCCGGCCGGGAAAGGTGAGCGCGCGGTAGAAGCTGGTGCCGTCGAAGCGCCCCTCCTCGACATAGCGGAGGAAATTGGCGGCGGTGACGGGCGCGCGGACGATATCCACCTCGATGGTGATCGGGCCGGCGCCGGTCTCAAGAAGGACGCGCACACCGGCTGGCGCCGGCGTGTCGGCGCGTGCCGGCGCGGTGGCGAGCAGCAGCAGCAGCAGGGCGAGACGGCGGATCATGGCGCGCAAGGCTAGAGGGCCGACAGCATCTCGTCCACGAAAGCCGGCACCAGCTTCGAGGCCGGGCCGAGGCGGCTTTCGTGGAATCGGCCGGAGATCATGCTCGGGTCGAGGTTGAGTTCAACGCAGCGCGCGCCCGCGTGCCGGGCGAGATCGACGAAGCCGGCTGCCGGATAGACCTGCCCCGAGGTGCCGATGGCGACGAACAGGTCGGCCCGCATCAGCGCCGCGTCGATCGTCTCCATCCCGTAGGGCATCTCGCCGAACCACACGATGTCGGGGCGGAGCTGCCCCGGAGTCCTGCAGGCCGGGCAGGCCGGGCCGGCCGCGAGCGGTCCGCGCCAGGGGCTGCGCGCATCGCAGGCCAGGCACCAGGCCGAGGCCAGCTCGCCATGCATGTGCAGCAGCCGCACCGCCCCGCCGCGCTCGTGCAGGTCATCGACATTCTGGGTGACGATCAGCAGGTCGTGCGGCCAGGCGCGATCCAGCCGGCCGAGCGCGATGTGGGCCGGGTTGGGCGCAACTTCGGCAAGGCGGGCGCGGCGCGCGTCGTAGAAGCGCTGGACGCGCGCCGGATCGCGGGCGAAGGCCTCGGGCGTCGCCACATCCTCGACCCGCTCGCCCTCCCACAGCCCGTCGGGCCCGCGGAAGGTGGGCACGCCGGATTCGGCCGAAACCCCGGCCCCTGTCAGGATCACGATCCGCCGCACCATCACGGCCTGCCTTGCCAAGCCCCGCGCGGCTTGGAAAGGTGGTTCCATGATCCGGATCGGGGTGCTGGGCGCGGGCGGGCGCATGGGGCAGGCTGTCATCGACGAGGTGCAGGCCGCGGCCGACTGCTGGCTGGCCGGCGGTGTCGAGCGCGCCGGCCACCCGGCCTGCGGGCAGGTGATCGGCGATGGCCTTGTCGTGTGCGCCAATGCCGCCCCCGTCGCCCACAAGGCCGATGTGCTGATCGACTTTTCCAGCCCCGATGCGCTGGAAGCCAATCTGCGTGCCGCGCTGGATGGCAATGCCGCGATCCTGGTCGGGACGACGGGGCTCGGCGCCGAGCATCACGCCGCCCTGGACCAGGCGGCGCGCAGCCTGCCGGTGCTGCAGGCGGCGAACACCTCGCTTGGCGTGACCCTGCTCGCGGTGCTGGTGGAGCAGGCGGCGCGCGCCCTCGATTCGCAGTGGGACATCGAGATCCTCGACCTGCACCACCGCCACAAGGTGGATGCCCCCTCGGGCACGGCCCTGATGCTGGGCGAGGTGGCGGCCGCCGGGCGCGGATCGCGCCTCGATGCGCTGCGACTCGCCCCGCACGAAGCGACCGACGGGCCGCGACGCGGCGGCGGGATCGGCTATGCCTCGCTCAGGGCCGGCACGTCGGCGGGCGAGCATCGCGTGCTGCTGGCCGGCGAGGGGGAGCGGGTCGAGCTCGTCCATGTCGCCGAAAGCCGGGCGATCTTCGCCCGCGGGGCGGTGAAGGCGGCGCGCTGGCTGGCCGGCCGGAAGCCCGGCCGATACCGCATGGCCGACATCTTCGGCCTGCCGTCCGCCGGCTGACGGCAGGGCACGAACCCGGCGGAAGCGCGAGGCTTGCGGAGTGCTACTCCGCATGTCACCCTTGGGCCCACGGGAGACGAGCCATGGAATCCTTCGACGTCCTCATCGTCGGCGCCGGCCTGAGCGGCATCGGGGCGGCCTGGCACCTGCGCGACAAGTGCCCCGGCAAGACCTTCGCGATCCTGGAGGCGCGCGAGGCGATCGGCGGAACCTGGGACCTGTTCCGCTATCCCGGCATCCGCTCGGACTCGGACATGTTCACGCTGGGCTACAACTTCCGCCCCTGGACGGCGCAGAAGGCGATCGCCGACGGGCCCGACATCCTGTCCTACGTGAACGACACGGCGCGCGAGGCCGGGATCGACCGCCACATCCGCTTCCGCCACAAGGTGCTCGGCGCCGATTTCGACAGCGCGACCGGGCGCTGGACGGTGACCGCGGACACGCCGGAGGGCGAACGCCGGTTCCAGGGGCGTCTGCTGCTGATGGCAGCCGGCTATTACAGCTACGAGGATCCGCACAACCCGCCCATCCCGGGCGAGGCGGAGTTCGGCGGCACCCTGTTCCATGCCCAGCACTGGCCGGCGGATCTCGTCCATCGCGACAAGCGGGTGGTGGTGATCGGCTCGGGGGCAACGGCCGTCACCATCGTGCCCTCGCTGGCCAACAGCGGCGCCCGCCACGTGACGATGCTGCAGCGCTCGCCGACATGGCTGGTCTCCCGCCCGTCGGAGGACTGGCTGGCGAACCTGCTGCGCAGGCTGCTGCCGCCGATGACGGCTTACAACCTCATCCGCTGGCGCAACACCTTCTGGCAGCAGCTGGTCTTCTGGGGCGCCCGGCGCAATCCGGCCAAGGCGAACCGCCGGATGACCGACCTGCTGCGCAAGGAACTGCCCGAATCGGTGATCCAGGCGCATTTCCAGCCGCGCTACAATGTGTGGGAGCAGCGGCTGTGCCTGGTGCCCGACAGCGACTTCTTCGAGGCGATGCGGGCCGGGCGCGCCGAAGTGGTCACCGACCGGATCGAGAGGATCGACACCACGGGCATCCGGCTCGAATCTGGCCGGCACCTTGCGGCCGACATCATCGTGAAGGCGACGGGCCTGAAGCTGCAGGTGCTGGGCGGGGCGCGCATCAGCGTCGACGGCGAGGCGGTGAACCCGGCCGAGCGCTTCGTCTATCGCGGCATGATGCTGGAGGGCGTGCCGAACCTCGTTTACGTCTTCGGCTATTTCAACGCCTCCTGGACGCTTCGGGCCGACCTGACGTGCGAATGGACCTGCCGGCTGCTCGGCGAGATGGACCGGCGGGGAACGCCGGTCGTCGTGCCGGTTCGCGATCGCGAGATCGCCGAAGAGCCGCTGCTTCTCACCTCGGGCTATGTGCAGCGCGGGCAGGGAACGATCCCCAGGCAGGGAACCGAGGATCCCTGGCGCGACACGCAGGACTATTTCCGCGACCGCAAGGCGATCCGCCACGACAGGTTCGACGATCCGGCGCTTCGCTTCCGGCCGGCCAGCCGGCGGCCGGCGGAGCCGGTGCTGGCCGAAGCCGCCGAATAGCTCAGGCGGCCGCCTGCACGGGGCCGCCCAGGTCGCTCGCCGGAAGCGGCATCGGCGTAAGAACCGGCGGCGCGGCATCGCGATAGAGGCTGAACAGCCGCTCGAAATGCTGCGCCGGCGTGGTGATGTGGGTGTAGCGCGCGCCGATCGCCGCCAGGCGAAGCGCATTGGGTTCGCGGTTCAGCAGGCGGCAGGCCGCCTCGCGCGCGGCGAGCGGGTTGCCGGGCTCGTAGAGCTCGGCCCAGGCCGGGTCGGCCGCATCGGTGCACCCCCCTTCCGACGGCAGGATCAGCGGCAGGCCGGCGGCCAGCCCCTCGGAGGCGACGAGGCCGAACGTCTCGGCGCGGCTGCCGTGGATCATCGCATCGCACGAGGCCACGAGCCGGGCGAGCTGGTCGCGATCGCCGATGTGGCCCAGCAGCCGGACGTTGCCGGCGGCCTCGGCCGCGCGGGTGACCCGCTCGTTGGCAAAGCCGTTGCCGATCTGGATCATGGCCACGCCCTCGGCCTTGAGCGCGCCCACCGCCTCGAACACGACCGGCCACTGCTTTTCATGGTGGTGGCGGCCCACGCCGACCAGCAGGCGGGCGGACGGCGGCAGGCCGAAGCCGGCCAGCAGCTGGCGGCGGAGCTCGGGGTCGCGCTTGCGGGGGTGGAACAGCCGGGTGTCCACGCCCAGCGGCACCAGCGCCGATTCGATTCCGCCATGGCGGCGGATCCGGTCGCCGAACCAGCGGCTGCCGACGATGACACTGCCGTAGCGGCGCGCGATGCGGGCAAGGTAGCGCCAGTACCAGAAGGCAAGGGCATCGACCGTGCCGGCCTTCAGCCAGCCCTGCGTCCAGACCTGGAGATGGGCGGCGACCGGGTCGGCGTGCATGAACAGCGCCTTGTGGGCGCAGCTCGCCGTGCGGCCTTCCCAGTTGGCGACGATCCACGCGCCGCGGAACGGCGAGGAGGCCTCGACCACGTCGGGCTTCAGCTCGTCGAGCAGGCGGTGGACGGGCCCTGCATCCCAGAAGATGTGGTAGCGGGTGTCGATCGGGATCGCCGGCGCCTTCACATAGATGATCTGCCCGCCCTCGCGCGGCTCCACCCGGTTCTCGGGGCCGGGCGCGATCACGCTGACCTTCGCGCCATGGCGGTGCGCGAAGGCGAGCTTGGCATCGATGTAGGTCTTCACGCCGCCCCCCAGCGGAGCATAGAATTCGGCGACGTCGACGATGTGCATGGGGCCCCCGGGACTACCGCTGAGCGGTTTCGAGCTCGCTCTGGGGGATGGGCCGGAATCCCAGCCCCCGGAGGTAGTTCATGGTGACGGCGGATTCGTTCAGCCCGGGGCCGAAGGTCATCGCGACATCGGCGGCGCGCGGCCGCGAGATGCCGACGCGCGGGTTTCGGGTGAAGGTGGCGCCGTCGGTGCGGAAGTTGAACTTGCGCACGCCCGACGGCGAGTGGAACGCCCCCACGGCATAGGTGCCAGGGCCCGGCAGGGGCACGCAGACGCGCGCCGGGCCCGTGGCGGGCAGCGGCACGGTGACCCGGTGATAGGGCTTGCCCTCGGCGACGAGCTGGTGATGATCGCGCATGAAGTCGCCCTCGGTGCCGGGCCACAGCTCGACCCGGAGCGTGCCCTCGCGGTTCCGGAAACCGCTGACGGTCAGCAGCAGGGCGTCGCGCCCGGACCCGGGCCGGCAGGCGGCGGCATCCGGCCCCAGGATCTCGGCCGAGGCCGGGGTGGCGGCCAGCAGGGCGGCGGCCAGCAGGACGGGGTTGCGCATCAGGCACTCCTCACGGCGATGTCCGGGCCGGCGACGAGCGCGGGCGCGTGGCGCACCGCATCCCCCCGGCCCTCGATGAAAGACGCCCCCGCGTAGCTGATCACATGGCTGACGAAGTGCAGCGCGCCGGCCGCCGCCATCAGGGCTGCGACTTCGGGCGCGGCATCGCCCGTCAGGCTGACGCCGATGGCTGCGAACAGAAGCTCCTTGTTGGGAACGAAGGGCAGCCTTGTCACCACCATCCGCAGCGCGCCGAGCACGATCCAGGTGCCGACCGCCACCTCGGGAAGCGCGAGGATCCACGCCAGCAGCAGCAGCGACGAGCCCACCAGCAGGCGCGCGCAGTGCAGCACGAACACGATTCCGTTCTCGCGCCGCGACAGGCTCATGACATGGCGCGAGAAGAGCAGGATTCCGAGGCTGATCGAGATGACGAGGGCAAAGCCGAGCCCGACCGAGCGCATGGCATCGCCGCTGAAGGCGGCCTCCACGGCCGGTCCGCCGCCCATCGACAGGGCGAGGCCCAGCATCAGCAGGGTGGCGGCATTGCCCGCCAGCGCCGAGGTGATGGCGACATCCTTGACCGCGGCCAGCGGCCCTGCCCCCACCTCGCGCGCACCCAGCGCCTTCTTCGCCCAGACGAACAGATAGGCATCGCCGGAATAGCCGAACACCGCTTCGTTCAGCACCCGTTTCTTGGAGAAGACCGCAAGCGCGCGCGGCGCCAGCGGCCACCAGCGCCGGAAGATGACATATTCCGTCACCGGCGTCGCCATGTAGCTGAGGCCGACCAGCAGGTAGAAGAGCGGGTTGGTCGGCAGGACGGCCAGCACCTCGTGCCAGCCGATGTCGGCAACCGCGCTCGCGAGATAGGCAAGGATCGCGGCCGACGCCCCCAGCGACAGCCAGCGCCGCGCCGCCGGCGACAGGCGCACGGCAGCGGCCAGGCGGCGGCGCGCGGCCTCCAGGGTGTCGCTGGGTGCGGAATCGGCCATGATGCCTGAGCGAGCTAGGGTCCGAATGCGACCGGAAAGGGGCAGCTTCGCGCCGCTTTTGGGCCTGAAGGATGAACGGTCCCTGCCGCGCGGCCGCGGGTCACCAGGCAATGTCGGTCCCGTCCCATGCGATGAAGCGCCCGGAATCGGATGCGCCCAGCCCCTCGATCACGCGCCACAGCTGCCCGGCCGCGATCTCTGGCGTGAACAGCCTGTCGGGCGCGACATTGCGCTGGAAGGGTCTCGACATCGGCGTGTCCACCGTGCCGGGATGCAGCGCGACGATCGCGGCCGAGGGGTTCTTGCGGGCCAGCTCGACCGACAGCGTCTTCACCAGCTGGTTGGCGGCGGCCTTGGTGGCGCGATAGCTGTGCCAGCCGCCCAGGCGGTTGTCGGCGATGGAGCCGACGCGCGCCGTCAGCACGGCGAGGCAGGCCGGCCGGTCCCTCGCGAGGCGGGGCAGGAAATGCCGGGCGGCCAGCGCCGGGACGATGGTGTTGGCCTTGAAGCTCTCGATCATCCAGCCGGGCTCGATCTGCCGCCAGTCGCGCTCGGGGCCCTGCCCGTTGCGGTGGAGAAGGCCGGTTGCGACGATCACATGGGTCAGGCCCTCGCCGGCCGCGTCGGCTGCCCGCGCGAAGCTGTCGGGCTCGTCGACGTCGATCACCGGGCGGGCGAGGCGCACCACGGCGGCGCCGCGCGCCTCGGCCCTGTCGGCCAGCGCGCGGCCCAGGCCGCCCGATGCACCGATCACGACAAGACGGGACTGGGGGGTAAGGGCTGGCATGAACGGGCTCCCGCGGGCCGGGGTAGCGCCCCGGTGCCATGCCGGCTAGGCGCTGCGGCGATGTTGCGCGCCCTCTACACTTGGACGCTTGACCGCTGCGAGCACCCCCATGCCGAACGCTGGCTGGCGGGAATCAGCTTTGCCGAGGCGAGCTTCTTCCCGATCCCGCCCGATGCGCTGCTGGCCCCGATGTGCCTTGCCCGGCCGGACCGGGCCTTCCGCTATGCCGCCATCTGCACGCTGGCCTCGGTGGCGGGCGCGCTGCTGGGCTATGCCATCGGCTTCTTCCTGCTGGAGGCGGTGGGAAAGCCGATCCTCGCCTTCTATGGCGCGGCCGACGCCTTCGACCGCTTTGCCGACGATTTCAACGCGCACGGGCTGGCGATCGTGTTCGCGGCCGGTTTCACGCCGCTGCCCTTCAAGGTGATCACCATCGCGGCGGGCGCGACCGCCATGCCGCTCATGGTGCTGATGTCGGCCAGCCTGGTTTCACGCGCGGCGCGCTTCTTCCTGGTCGCGGTGCTGCTGTGGAAGTTCGGCGAGCCGATGAAGCGGATCATCGACCGGCATTTCGCGCTGCTGACCACCGCCTTCACGCTGGCGCTCATCGGCGGCTTCGCGGCGATCGGGCTGCTGGCCGGGCGGTAGGCGATGGACCGCCGGCCCGGCTGCCTCGCCGGGTCGGCGCTGCGCGCCGGTCGCGGCCGGCCGCGCTCAGTAGATCCCCCCCTGCTGGCGCAGGAACTCCGCGTCCGATCGCACCCGCTCCCTTGGCCCTGCCGGGCCCACCGGCTGCAAATCCTCGGCCGTGCGCCAGATGCGCCGGGGCTCGCTGTCGGCCTTGAAGGCTTCCCAGATGATCGGCGCCCGCGGGTCGAACGGCGGCCAGGCGCCAAAGACGCGCTGGCCCGATCGCCGGTCGATCCTGACCATCCTGACACCGGGAGCCGCCACGAACGGGTCGGGCGGCTGCGGATTGTCGCGGAACGCCTCCACGAAGAAGTTGCGCCAGATCGGCGCCGCAAACGTCCCGCCCTGCAGGCCGCCCATGTTCCGCGGCTGGTCGAACCCGATGTAGAGCCCGGCCACCAGGTGCGGCGTGCCGCCCACGAACCACACGTCCTTGGGGCCCGTCGTCGTCCCCGTCTTGCCGGCGATCGGCACCTCCAGCGAACGCAGCACGGTCGCCGTCCCGCGCTGGATCACGCCCTCCATCATGTGCGTCACCTGGAAGGCGGTCCGCCCGTCCATCAGCTGCCGGCGCGTGTCGGCCGGGCGCGGCATCGGCTGGCCCTGCCATTCGGCCGCGTTGCAGCCGTCACAGGCGCGGCCGTCGGCCCGGAACAGCACCCTGCCATGCCGGTCCTGCACCAGGTCGAACAGCACCGGCTCCACCGCCTTCCCGTTGTTCATCAGGATGGAATAGGCGTTCACCAGCCGCATCGGCGTCGTCTCGCCCGCCCCCAGCGCGATGGCCAGCACCGGCTTGTAGTCCCCGATGCCCAGGTCCTTTGCCAGCTTCACCACATTGTCCATGCCACTGTTGTAGGCGATGCGGATGGTCATCAGGTTTCGCGACTGTTCCAGCCCGTAGCGCATCGTCTGCGCGCCCGCCGATCCACCGCCGAAGTTGCGGAAGCATTTGGTGCCCAGCGCGCGGGACTGGAACACGCAATAGGACCCGTCCGACACGATCGAGGCCGGCGTCATGCCATTGTCCAGCCCGGCCGCATAGACGAACGGCTTGAACGCCGAGCCGGGCTGCCGCTGCGCCTGCGTTGCCCGGTTGAAGCTCGACCCTCGGATGTCGAACCCGCCCACCATCGCCAGCACCCGGCCCGTCTGCGGCTCCTGCACCACCATCGCGCCCGACACCTCGGGGATCTGCCTCAGGCCATGGCTGTCGCCCGAAAGGCGCGCCACCGGGATCACGTCGCCGGGCTTCAGGATCTGGTGCGCCGGCACGCCGCGCTGCGCCCGCGTCGCGTCCGCGGCCGCCATCCGCCCGGTCGTCCCGTCCTCGAACCCCAGCCGGAAACCGGTGCCCTCGCGCGCCAGCACCACGGCCAGTCGCCACTCCGGCACGCCCACGCCCACCGGCACGGCGCGAAGCCGCGCGTCCCAGCCGTCGCCCAGCTCGATGGTGGCCGCCGGCCCGCGCCAGCCGCGCGCCGCGTCATAGCGCAGCAGCCCCTGCCGAAGCGCCTTCTCTGCCGCTGCCTGGATCACCGGGTCGATGGTGGTGCGCACCCACAGGCCGCCGGCATAGACGCTGTTGGGCCCGTCGGCCGCATCCTCGCCGAACCGCTCGATCAGCTGCCGGCGCACCTCCTCCACGAAATAGCCGCCCACCTCGGCCTGCCGCGCCGCGATTCCCTGGCGCACCCAGATGATCGGCTGCCGCTGCAGCGCGCGGGACTGCTCGGCGGTGATGTGCCCGGCCTTCGCCATCTCGCCCAGCACATAATTGCGCCGGATCAGCGCCCGCTCGTAGTTCGCATCCGGGTTGAAGGCCGAAGGCGCCTTGGGCAGCCCGGCGATCATCGCCGCCTCCAGGATGTCGAGCTCGGCTGCCGGCTTCCCGAACCAGGCCTGGGCGGCCGCCTCCACCCCATAGGCGTTGCGGCCCAGGAAGATTTCGTTGAGATACAGTTCCAGGATCTGCTGCTTGGTGAACTGCCGCTCGATCCGCATCGCCAGCAGCGCCTCGCGCAGCTTGCGCGCGATCGTCACCTCGTTCGTCAGCAGCAGGTTCTTGGCCAGCTGCTGGGTGATGGTGGAGGCGCCCACCGGCCGCCGGTCGCTGCCCAGATTCTGCACGTTCGTCATCACCGCCTTGGCGATGCCGACGAAGTCGAGGCCCTGGTGCTCGTAGAAGCTCTTGTCCTCGGCCGCCAGGAAGGCCTGCAGGATCAGCGGCGGGATCTCCTCATAGGGCAGGTAGATCCGGCGCTCGCGCACGAAACTGTGAAAGGGCGTGCCGTCGCTCGCCCTGAGCGTGGTGGGCAGCGGCGACTGATAGTCGGCCAGCGCCGCGGCATCCGGCAGGCCCCGGCCGATGATCACATAGCCGGTCGCCAGTGCCGCCGCCCCCAGTGCCGCCACCCCGCCCGCCGTCCACCACAGCCAGCGCGGCACCCGGCCGAGCAGGCCCGACAGCCGGCCGGCAGGACCGGGCCGCGCGGCCTCTGAATCGGGCGGGATCGCATCCATCGCCCCCCTTTAGCGCCGCCCGCGCACCGCGCACAGGCCCAAAGCCCAGCCCCAAGCCCCATTTGCCCGGTCCCAAGAATTGCCTCGTGGCCGGCGACCGCCACGCCGGTGCATGGGGGCACCATGACCCCGACTGGCGACATCTGGCTGGTGGGCGCCGGCCCCGGCGATCCCGACCTTCTGACGCTGAAGGCCGCGCGCCTCATCGCTTCGGCCGACGTGATCGTCCACGACGGCCTCGTGCCCGATTCCATCCTCGACCTCGCGCCCCCCGCCACCCGCCGCATCTCGGTCGAGAAGAAGCGCGATCGCCACAGCATCCCCCAGGCCGACATCAACGCGCTCCTCGTCCGCCTCGCCCGTGAAGGCAGGCGGGTCGTCCGCCTGAAGGGCGGCGACCCCTTCGTCTTCGGCCGCGGCGGGGAGGAGCTGGAGGCCGCACGGGCCGCCGGCGTCCCCTGCCACGTCGTCCCCGGCGTGTCGGCCGCGCTCGGCTGCGCCGCCGAGGCCGGCCTGCCGCTCACCCATCGCGCGCTCGCCAGCGCCGTCAGCTTCGTCGCCGGCACCTGCCAGGGCCTTCGCGAGCAGGACTGGCGCGGCCTCGCGGGTCCCCGGCGCACGCTCGTCGTCTACATGGGCGTCACCACCGCCCGGGCGATCGCCGACAAGCTGATGGCCGATGGCGTCTCGCCCGACATGCCGGTCGCCATCCTCGAACGCGGCACGCTGCCGGGCGCGCGCGCCATCCGGACGCTGCTCGCCGGCCTCGGCCCGGTGGTCGAGGCGGCCGGCATCCGCTCGCCCGCCGTCCTGGTGGTCGGCCGGGTCGCCGGCCTCGCCGAGGCGCAGGATGTGCTCGCCGGCCTCGCCGGCCGGACCCTGGCGGAGGCCGGCACATGGTGAAGCTGCTCACCGGCAATGATCTGCTTCGCGGCGACGTCCTCTGGTGGGACGGCGCCGGCTGGTCGCGCGATGCCGCCCGCGCCGCGCCGCTGGAGCCGGCCGAGGGCGCCGCCCTCCTCGCCCGCGAGGCCGCGCACGAGCGCATCTGCGATCTTGCCCTGGTCGATGCCGAGCCGGCCCCCGGGGGCGGCTTCCGCCCCGCCCACATCCGCGAGCGGATCCGCGGCTTCGGCCCCACCGTCCGGCCCGATCTCGCCCTCGAAGCCCGGGACTGGCGCTGATGTACCGCTACGACACCATCGACCAGGCGCTCGTCGACGCCCGCGTGGACGAATTCCGCGAGCAGGTCGAGCGCCGCCTGTCGGGCGCCCTCGATGAGGCGCATTTCCGCCCGCTTCGCCTCAAGAACGGCCTCTATCTCCAGCTCCACGCCTACATGCTGCGCGTCGCCATTCCCTATGGCACGCTCTCGTCGCGGCAGATGCGCATGCTCGCCCATGTCGCGCGCCGCTACGACCGCGGCTACGGCCATTTCACCACCCGCCAGAACATCCAGTACAACTGGATCCGCCTGGAAGAAGCGCCCGACCTGCTGGCCGATCTCGCCACCGTCGAGATGCACGCCATCCAGACCTCGGGCAACTGCATCCGCAACATCAGCTCGGACCAGTATGCCGGCGCGGCCGCCGACGAGGTCGCCGATCCGCGCCCCTGGGCCGAGCTGCTGCGGCAATGGTCGAGCTTCCACCCCGAGTTCAGCTACCTGCCGCGCAAGTTCAAGATCGCCGTGATCGCCTCCGAGGTCGACCGCGCCGCCATGCGCCTCCACGACATCGGCCTGAAGCTCGTCCGCAACGCCTCGGGCGACCTCGGCTTCCAGGTCCATGTCGGCGGCGGCATGGGCCGCACGCCGTTCGTCGCGCCGCTCATCCGCGAGTTCCTGCCGGCCGCCGAGTTCCTCAGCTACAACGAGGCGATCCTGCGCGTGTACAATCGCCACGGCCGCCGCGACAACATCTACAAGGCCCGGATCAAGATCCTCGTCCACGATCTCGGCGCGGCCGAATTCGCCCGCCAGGTCGAGGCCGAGCATGCCCATGTGAAGCGCCTCGGGATCGACGCCCCCCCGGCCGAGATCGAGCGCATCGCCGCCTTCTTCGCCCCGCCCCCCTTCGAGCACGGCCTGCCAACGGCGATCGACCGCTCCGATCCCGATTTCGCGCTGTGGGTCGATCGCCAGGCCGCGCCGCACAGGGCGCCCGGCTACGCCATCGTCAACATCTCGCTGAAGCCGGTGGGCGGAATCCCCGGCGATGCGTCCGACGAACAGATGGAGGTCATCGCCGATCTCGCCGAGCGCTACAGCTTCGACGAGGTGCGCGTCACCCACGCGCAGAATCTGGTGCTGCCGCACGTCCGCATCGCCGATCTCGGGGCCGTCTGGCAGGCGCTGGCCGCTGCCGGCCTCGCCGATTCGAACCTCGACCGCGCAAGCGACGTCATCGCCTGCCCGGGGCTCGACTATTGCACGCTCGCCAACGCGCGCTCCATCCCCGTCGCGCAGGCCATCGCCAGGCGCCTGGCCCCGCGCGAGGCCGAACTGGGCGAGCTCAAGATCAAGGTGTCGGGCTGCATCAACGCCTGCGGCCACCACCATGCCGGGCACATCGGAATCCTGGGCGTGGACCGCCGGGGAACCGAGAATTACCAGCTGCTGATCGGCGGATCCGGCGCCGAGGACGCAAGCCTCGCCCAGATTCTCGGCCCCGGCTTCGACGAGGCGGGAATCGTCGACGCGGTCGAGAAGGTCACCGCCGCCTATCTCGCCCGGCGCGAACCGGGCGAGCGCCTGCTCGACACCTTCAGGCGGCTGGGTCCGGCCCCCTTCAAGGAGGCCGTCTATGGCTGAGGTCTTTCCCCTCGACGATCGCGCCCGGCCGGATCGCGCGCCCGACATCATCCTCCAGCCCGATGTCGACGTCCGCGGCCTCGACGGCCTCGCCGCCCGGCCCGTCGTCGGCCTCGCCTTCCCGACCTGGCGCGACGGCCGCGCCTATTCCGCCGCCCGGCTCCTGCGCGAGGGCGGCTACACGGGCGACATCCGCGCCATCGGCGACCTCACCGAGGACCAGCTCGTCTTCCTGAAGCGCTGCGGCTTCTCCTCGCTCGCGCCCGACCGTCCGCTCGATCCGGGCATCGCGGCCCGCGCGCTCACCCGCTTCGCCTTCGTCTACCAGCGCGCCGCCGACCCGGCCGAGCCGGCCTGGGCGCTGCGCAGCCGCGGCGCGGCGCTGGCCAGGGCAGCCGAGTGACGGCCGCCGCCCGCCGCGTGGCCGCTCCCGACACGGCAGGCGGGCGGGCGGCGGACGCGGCCAGACTCAACGCCCGCTTCGCCGGGGCCGGCCAGTCCGGCGGCCTCGCCGCGCTCGAAGCCGTGCTCACAGATCCCGCCTTCGGCCGCGTCGCCCTCGTCTCCTCCTTCGGCGCGGAATCCGCTGTCCTGCTGCACCTGGCTGCCGGCATCCGCCGCGACCTTCCCGTCCTGTTCGTCGAAACCGGCTGGCTCTTCCCCGAAACCCTCCGCTACGCCGAGGATCTCGCCGCGCACCTGCGCCTCACCGATGTCCGCTGGCTCCGCCCCGATCCCGAATCGCTCGCCGCCGCCGACCCGAAGCGCCTGCGCTGGAGCTACGACCCCGACGGCTGCTGCGCCATCCGCAAGGTCGCCCCGCTCGAGGCGGCGCTCGCCGGCTTCGACCTCTGGATCAGCGGCCGCAAGGCCCACCAGGCCGCAACCCGCCGCCAGCTGCCGCTGTTCGAGGCCGACGGCGACCGGCTGAAGCTCAATCCGCTCGCCGACTGGACAGCCGGGCATCTCCGCGCGCATGCCGCCCGGCATGCGCTGCCGCCGCACCCGCTGGTCGCCGATGGCTATCCCTCCATCGGCTGCTCGCCCTGCACCAGCCGGGTGCAGCCGGGCGAGGATCCCCGCGCCGGCCGCTGGCGCGGCTGGGACAAGACCGAGTGCGGAATCCACAAGCCCGGCGAGGAACCGGCCTTCTGAGCCGGGCAGGCTGCCGGCCATGGCCTCGCACCCGGGATCCGGTTCCCTTCGCATCGCCCTTCTCGCTGCCCTCTGGCTTGCCGCGCCGGTCGCCGCCTGCCCGCCGCCGGGCGTCTGGGTCGGACCTGCCGGCGAACCGGTGCCCGCCCGGCGCGCCATCGCCACCCTTGCTTCCGCCCCCGTGATCCTCCTGGGCGAGCGCCACGGCACGCCGGCCCACCACCGCTGGCAGGCCGACACGGTCGCCGCGCTCGCCCGGACGGGGCCTGTCGTCATCGGCCTCGAACAGCTGCCCGCGGCCGCCCAGCCGGCGCTCGACCGCTTCGTTGCGGGCAGCACGGATGAAGCCGGGTTCCTGGCCGAGAGCGGCTGGGCCGAGCGCTGGGGCCATGATTTCGCCGCCTACCGCCCGCTGTTCGAGCTGGCGCGGGCGCGGCGGATTCCGATGCGTGCCCTCAATCTCGAGCGCGCCTTCGTCCGCCGCGTCGGCCGCGAGGGCTATGCCGCAGCCGCCGCCGACGGCCGGGCCCCCGTCGGCCGCCCGGCCCCGCCGCCGGCCGCCTACCGGGCGCTGCTCGAGGCCAGTTTCCGCCAGCACGCCCACGCCGCCGGTCCGGAAGCGCTCGCCCGCTTCATCGAGGCGCAGACCGTCTGGGACCGCGCCATGGCCGAGGCGATCGTGCGCGCCCGCATCGCCCGCCCCGATGCCCGAATCGTCGCCATCACCGGCTGGGGCCATGTGGCGGGCGGCCACGGCATCGCCCACCAGTTGCGCGACCTGGGCGAGGCCGGCGTCGCATCGGCCATCGCCGTCGGCCCGCCACCGGCCTGCGAACCGGCACCGGGCGCGGCCGACTTCCTCTACGGCGCGCGCCCGGCCGGTTGAGAAAGGCTGCCCGGCGCGCGTGCGGCCGGCCGGCCGGTCAGCCGCCCGCCGCCGGCCCCGCCCGTCGCACCGTCTCCAGCCGGATCAGCGCGGGCGGCGCGCGGCAACCGGCGTCCGTCACGCGCACCCTTGCCGCCGCATCATAGGCAAGGCCGGTGCGGTTGTTCTCGATCACCCAGCCCTGTCCCGGCGGCTCGGCCCTGGCCAGCCGGGTGATGGCGTTGCCGCGCACCACCACATTCACGTCTCCGCTGTTCAGCAGCAGGCCCGTGCGCGGCCCGGCCAGCAGATTGCCCTCGATCACCACGCCCGAGGCGTGCGAACCCCAGGCGTTGATCGCCGCCTGTCCCGTCGGCGATGAAACGAGGATGTTGTTCCTGATCGTCAGCGAATTGGCCGTCGCCGGGTCGCGGTCGCCACTGAAGGTCAGCGGGCGGCTGGACTCGGTCACGCAATTGCCCTCGACCGTGATCTGCCGGTTCGAGGTGTAGAGGGTGATTCCGTTGCCGTGCACGCCTCGAACGTCGGTCAGGATGTTGTTGCGCACGACGGCGCGGTCCACCCCCAGAAGGCCGATCGCCGTCTTGCCGATCCGATGCAGGCGATTGCCCTCGATGACGAGATCCGAAGGCCGGTTGCCCCCGGCCCGGAAGCCGGCCCCGAAAATGTCCTCCATCCAGTTCCCGGCAAAGCGGAATCCGGCGGTTCCCTGCAAGTGCACCATGCCGCTGCCATGGTCGTACCAGGCCGGGCCGAAGCGGTTGCCCACCACCTCGATCGCTTCCGCACCGGGCCCCAGCGAGGTGATCGCCCGGCCCTCGCGCCGGCTGGCGCTGCTGCCGGAAAAGTTGCGGAACGCGAACCCCTCGATCCGCAGGTGCCGGGTGTGCCGCCCCAGCACGAACCCCATCCGGCCGGATCCGATGGCCAGCTCGGCCGGGCTCTCCCCTGGCCGGAGCGCAGCGACCATCAGGCCCGGGCCCAGCACCGCGAAGCTGCCGGGCGCGCCCAGCCCGGCGATCGAGCCGGCAAGCGCTGCGGCGCTGTCGCGCGTCTCGTAGAATCTGAGGCCTGAGGGGTCGAAGCGGATGGTGTCCCCCTCGAGCCCCAGAACCGGTCGTCGCTCCACCCGGTTGGGCTTCACCCACAGCGCCAGCTCGAGCATGCCGCCGCTGGCTGCGGCCGCCGCCAGTTCGCGCGACCGCAGGCGGCCCGCCTCCAGGTTCGCCCGCTCCGACTTGGGCACCACGGCGAAATTGTGCCGGTCGCTTCCGAAGAAGGGTTCGGGAAGCGCCGGCACCATCGCGGCGAAATAGAGGCCGGTGCGCCCGAACAGCACGATCCGCTCGCTCGCCGGCGGATCGAACTCGATCCGGGTCAGCTGCTGCCAGTTGCCCGCCCCGCCGCAGTCGGCCGGATCGCGGCAGGGCCTGGCGGCCCGGACCGGGTCGGCCCCGTCGAGGATCGCCATCCCCGGGCCCCAGCCCTGCCCGGCATAGACGATGGGCGCCTCGGCGGTGCCCTCGGCGCGCGGGCGGAAGGTGCCCCGATAGGCCACGCCGGCGCGGAACAGCACCCGGTCGCCCGGTTTCAGCGTCACCCCCGCCGGCCCGCCGGTCGCCGCCTCGTCGCCCGGCGCATGCTTCCACGCCGTCGCCGGCGTCCGCCCGTCGCGGCTGTCGTTGCCGTTGGCGAAATCGACATGCCAAGTGGTGCCGCCCTCCGCACCGGCCGGCGCGCAGGCGGCCAGCAGCAGCGCCGGCCACAGCGCCTTCATGCCAGCAGCTCGTGCCGGATCACGTCGGCTGCGAACAACGGCCGGTAGAGGTGCGGAAACGCCTGCCCCGCGCGCGACAGCTCCCACTTCAGCGCCGGATCCGCCGCCACCGCCAGCCACGCCGCCACCAGCCCGGCCTCGCCCGCGAAATGCCTCGCCCGGGTGCCGGCGAGCTGCGCCTCGCTCGACAGGTGGATGAACCCGTCGCGCCGGTCGTCGGCCGAGCCGTCGAACCGCCCCGCGGCCTCGAACGCCGCCCATTCATGCTGCCGGAACAGCTTCACCAGGTGCATGGCGCCCACACTGGCCACGACGGGCCGCGGTTGCAACCCGCGGCTCCCCCCGGTTAAGCGGCCGGCCATGCCGGATGCACGCTGGACGGTGGTTATCCCCTATTACAACGAGGAAGCCTGGCTTCCCGCCACGCTCGACAGCCTCGCCCGCCAGGCCCATCGCCCCTTCCGCCTGCTGCTGGTCGACAATGGCTCGACCGACGGCGGCCCGGCGCTCGCCGCCCGATGGGCAGCGGCGAACCCGCATGTCGAAACCCGCCTGCTCCACCAGCCCGTCCCCGGCCAGGTGCATGCGCTGAAGCTGGGAATCGACTTCGCCGACACCGAGTTCCTCGCGATCGCCGATGCCGACACCCTCTACCCCCCGCACTATCTCGAGGCCGCGACCCGCCACCTCGACCGCGCGCCGGCCACCACCATCGGCTTCATCGCCCACGACAGCGGCCCCCACCCGGACAGCGCGTGGGAAAGGGCGGGCCGGTTCCTCTACACCCACATCGTCCCCCGCCTTCTGCCCCGGCAGGCGCATGGCGGAGGCTATGCCCACCTCATGCGCACCGCGCCCTTCAAGGCGGCCGGCGGCTATGATCCGGCGCAGTGGCCCTGGGTTCTCAAGGACCATGAGCTGGTGAACCGCCTGTGGAAACAGGGCCGAATCGCCTATGCCGCGGATCTGTGGGTGCAGCCCTCGCCCCGCCGCACGGACCGCAGGGGCGTCCGCTGGACGCTTGCCGAACGCCTTCTCTACCACCTGAGCCTGCCGTCCCAGAAGGACTGGTTTTTCTATCGCTTCCTCGCCCCCCGCCTTGCGGCGCGCGGCCAGAAGGACACGGTGCTGCGCCGCCAGAGCTGGGCCGCCCCGCCGGCATGAGCGGCCCGGTCCTGCTGCTGCACGGCCATGGCCGCACCGGCGCCTCCATGGCGCTGCTCGCGCTCGCGCTGCGGGCGCGCGGCCATCCCGTTCTCGCCCCCAGCTACGGCTTCCGCCGGTCGCTGCCCGAGATCCTCGGGGGCCTCGCCCCGCGCGTTGCGGCCTTCGCTGCCCGGCATTCGGGGCCCCTGCACCTCCTCACCCATTCGCTCGGCGGCCTCGTCGCCCGCGCGCTCCTCACCCACGAGCGCCCCGCCAGCCTCGGCCGGGTGGTGATGCTCGCTCCGCCCAACCGCGGCAGCGAACTCGCCGACCTGCTCGACCGTCTGGGTCTGGCCGCACCGCTGCTCGGCCCGGTCGCGCCGCACCTCTGCACCCGCCGCGCGCCTGCGCTCGAACGGCTGCTCGGCGGCCCCGCCGACTATGCTCTGGGCATCATTGCCGGCAGCCGCGCGCTCGGCCCGGTGCCGCCCGGCCTGCTCTTCGACGGCCCGAACGACGGCAAGGTCTCGGTCGCCGCCACCCACCTCGACGGCGAGGCCGACCATATCGTCCTGCCCGTGTCGCATCCGCAGATGTGCATCGATTCCCGCGTCAGGGCGCAGGCGCTGCACTTTCTGGCGCACGGCCGCTTCCGCCGCTGACGGCGGCGCGCGCCTGCCCGCGCGCGGCCTCGACCACGGCCGGAAGCCGGACCGCATGGTCCCGCCCGAACTCCCACACCGTCAGGCCGTCGGCGGTCCGGGCCGCCACCAGCCCCCGCCCGGCCGGCGGCGTGTGGAACATCAGCGTCAGCAGCACGTCGCTCGAAACCCAGGGGTCGTCGTACCAGAAGCTGTGGCTGCGCGGCGAAAGGCCGGGGATGTTCTCCGGCCTGACCCGCACGATCTCCAGGCCCAGCTCGCGGTTCGCGTCCAGCAGGAAGCGCGTGGCCCCGGGCGACAGCTCGGCCATGTCCGGCCGCCCCGCGCGCGACCCGCGGTTCACCCGCTGCGACAGCCTCAGCGCCGAATCGCCCATGTTCGCCGCCACCGTCACCCGGTTCGTCACGCCCGCATAGTCGCGCAGATCATCGACGAACCCGCGGAAGTCGGCGTCGGGCGCCGCATGATAGATGTCGCCCAGCTTCGCGGGTGGCGCACCGGCCCGCCGCGCCGTCCGCCCCACCAGCGCCAGCGCGTCCGAGCCCACGGTCGCCCCGGCCGAATAGGTCAGCATGTCGATGTTGCGGGCATCGCTGTGCGCCGCCAGCAGGCCCACCAGCCGGGCAAGCTGCGGCGCGGCTCCGAACGCCGTCACCATATCCTTCGAATAGCGCAGGAAATTCTCCGCCGTCGGCCAGGCGAACAGCACCACCACGGCATTGTGGCCGGTGAAGTGGCGAAGCTGGGCGGCCTGCCCCGCGGCGCGCTCCACGGTCGAGTTGGCGCCATGCACATAGATGATGATGTCCCTGTCCGGGCTCGTCGCCAGTGCCCGGTTGACCAGCGCCAGCCAGGCGCGCGTGCCCGGTGTCAGCTGCGCTGCGTCCAGCGGCAGCGCCTCGTCACCGATCCCGCCGATCTCCTGCACCCGCTCGAGCGGCAGCCACGGCCGCCGCCCGTCCCCGGGCGACGCCTCGCGGGTCGACAGGTCGTAGAGCCAGGCCCAGCCCCTGTCCGGCTCGCCGATCCCGATCGTCGCCACCCCCAGCAGCAGGTCGCGCCCCGGCACGACGGCATGAAGCCGGTTGTCGCGCGGCCCGACGGCCAGCCGGTTGGTCGCGTAGAAGATCTCGATCCGGTTGTCCCTGACCAGCGCCGGATTGGCCGCGAACGCCTCCGAGCCCGCCTTCACGAAGGCCGCCGGGGTCGGCATCAGCCGCATCGGCGGCTGGTGGAAGCTCGCGAGCACGACGCCGGCGAGGACCAGCCCCGCGAGGATCCAGAACCAGCGCCACATGCCGCCCGGAGGCTAGCGGCCCGCCCCCTCATCCCGCAAGCCCACCAGGTCATCCTGTCGGCCGAAGGCCAGCAGCCGGCCGCCGTCAAGGCACAGGAACCGGTCGAGCCCCGGCGCATAGAAGGTGCCGTCGCCCACCCGGAACAGCTCGGCGGCCGGCGCGCGCGGCACGGCCAGCTGCATCCGGCCTCCCGCCATCGACCAGGCGATCGCCGCCGATCCGTCCGCAAGGCGCCAGCGGCCAGCCATCGCCCGCTCGTCCGTGGGCGTCCGGCAGCCGCCAGGCTCGGGGTCCAGAACCGGCCGTCGCCCCTCGGCAGCATCCAGCAGCAGCCGCCCCAGCCGGTGGTTGAGCCAGGGCGAGAGCCCGCCGTTCGAGACATAGGCGATCGCCAGCCGCGCCTCCCGGTCCCACATCGCCAGGGCATCGAAGCCCTGGTGGTGGCCCGAATAGTGGCAGCGGGTGCGCGCAGCATTGCAATACCATTGCCCGGCGGTGATCCCCGGCCCGTCGCCCGCGGTCGCCAGCGCCATCACCGCTGCCGGCGCTGCGGTTCCCCGCGCCCAGCCATCGGCCCAGCGGGCGAGATCGCGCGCCGACAGGATGATGTTGGAGGCGCCGTGCACCGCCTCCCGGTCGAAGGCGTCGAAGACCTCGGTGCCGCGATAGCCGATGGTGCGGGGAACCGGCCAGTCGCCGAAGTCCGCCGGCCGAACGAACGCCGCCGTCGCGCCCAGCGGCCTCAGAAGTCCGTCGATCGCCTGTTCGGCATAGGTCGCGCCCCCCGCCGCCGCGACGACCTCGGCCAGGAAGTCAATGCACAGGTTGCAGTAGCGAAAGCGGCTGCCGGGCGCAAAGTCGGGCTTCGGCTGCCGCTTCGGCAGCGCTGCCAGCATCCCCGCATTGGTAAGCGGCCCCGGCTCGTACAGATCCTCGAAGGCATCATAGTCGGGCAGCCCCGCCCGGTGCGCCAGCAGATCGCCGATCCTGGTCTGCGCATGGGGAAAGCCCCGAAGCCAGCGCGTCACCGGGTCCGCAAGGTCGATCCGCCCGGCCGCCACATGCCCCAGCACCAGCGTGCCCGTCACCGACTTCGCGATCGACCCCGTGTCGCTCGGCGTGTCCGGGGTGAAGCGACGCAGCGCCGCGCGGTCGGCAAGGCCCACGCCGCGCGCCCAGACCTCCTCGCCGTCCCGCAGGATGACGGCCGCGCCCGAAAACGCGCCTTCCGCCCCCAGCCGCTCGACGATCCGCGAAAGCCGGTCGAGCGGCGGCTCCGGGTCGCCGGCCGCCAGCCCCGGCGCGGCCAGCAGCGCAAGCAGCAGCAGCGCCGCCAGCCACGCCCTCATGTCACCACGGCCTTCGCCAGCAGGGCCGGATCGTCCCAGCGCCGCTCCGCCAGCACCCGCGCCAGCCGCCGCGCCGCATCCACCGCCGCCCCATGGGTCAGGAACATCGGCGAAAAGCCGAAGCGCGCGCCGCCGGGCTCGCGATAGTCGCCCACCACGCCCTGTGCCGCCAGCGCCCGCACGATCCGCCAGGCCTCCGGATGCCCCACGGCAAGATGCGCGCCATGCCCGTCGGCCGGCGTCTCGATCACCAGCCCGGGCTCGCCGATCGCTGCCACCCCGGCCCGGAACAGCCGCACCAGCGCCCGCGCCTTGGCGGCCAGCCGGGCCTGCCCGGCCTCGGCCGCCAGCCCGACGGCCCCGTGCAGCGCGACCAGGCTCAGGATCGGCGGAGTCCCGGCCAGCAGCCGGCGAACCCCCGGCGCCGGGCGATAGCCGTCCTCGAAGGCGAAGGGCGCGGCATGGCCCATCCAGCCCCGGATCGGGGTCGCAAGGCCGGCATGGTGCCGCCGCGCCACATAGGCGAAGGCCGGCGCCCCCGGCCCGCCGTTCAGATATTTGTAGCCGCAGCCCACCGCATAATCGGCCCCGGCCGCGTTCAGCCCCAGCTCGACCGCGCCCGTCGAATGCGAAAGATCCCACAGCACCCGCGCGCCGGCCCGGTGCGCGGCCGCCGTCACGGCCGCCATGTCCCACATCGCCGCCGTCCGGTAGTGCACATGGCAGAGCGCCAGCAGCGCCACGTCCGGGCCCAGCCGCTCGACGATCCGGTCACGCGGCAGCCGCAGCAGCGTCGCGCCATGCAGCGCGCACAGCCCTTCCAGCACCTGCGCGTCGGTCGGGAAGTCGTTCGCTTCCGCCAGCACCAGCCGCCGGTCCGGGCCGGCGATTGCCAGCGCCGCATGCCCCAGCTTGAACAGGTTCACGCTCACGCTGTCGCAGGCGATCACCTCGTCGCTGTCGGCCCCCACCAGCGGCGCGATCGCTGCGCCCACGGTCAGCGGCAGGTCGATCCACCCCGCCTCGCCCCAGCCGGAGACCAGCCGGCCGCCCCACGCCTCGGCCACCGCCGCCAGCCGCTCGACGGTCGCGTCCGAAGGCGGCCCCAGCGAATGGCCGGCGAGGTAGATGCCGTCGGCCGGCAGGCGGAACCGCGCGCGGAAGGGCGCCAGCGGATCGGCCGCGTCCAGCGCCTCGGCCTCGCGCGCCAGTGCCCCGAACCGATCGGCCGTCATCCCGCTCCCCGTCACGCCCCGCGTCTTGCCGCGCACGCACCGTCCAGGCCAGCGCGCCGCCCCGCCTTCAGTCGTTCAGCACGAACGTCAGCACCATGATGACCCGCCACTCGATCAGCTGGCCGTCGCGCACCTGCGCCTTGATGTCCTTCACCCAGACGCCCTCGATATTGTCCACCGTCTCGCGTGCCCGCTCCAGCCCGTCCTTCACGGCATGCTCGATGCTCTCGCTCGAACTGGAGATGATCTCGATCGTCTTGGCAATCGCCATGTCCCGTCTCCTGCTGCTGAAGGCGGCAGCCTTGCACGCCCCCCCGAGTCGGACCAAAGCGGCCGCGCCACCATGCCCGCTGGCGCCGGCCGGCCGATGGCCCTAATCGGGCCTTTCATCCGTCGCGGAACATAGGTAGAACAGCGGGCCATGCTCACCCACATCTCGGTTCGCGGCGCGCGCGAGCACAACCTGCGCTCGGTCGATATCGATCTCCCGCGCGACAGGCTCATCGTGATCACCGGGCTGTCGGGGTCGGGCAAGTCCAGCCTCGCCTTCGACACCATCTATGCCGAGGGCCAGCGCCGCTACGTCGAATCGCTGTCGGCCTATGCCCGCCAGTTCCTGGAGCTGATGCAGAAGCCCGATGTCGACCATATCGAGGGGCTGTCGCCGGCGATCAGCATCGAGCAGAAGACGACCAGCCGCAACCCCCGCTCGACGGTCGGCACCGTCACCGAAATCTATGACTACATGCGCCTGCTGTGGGCGCGCGTCGGCGTTCCCCACTCGCCCGCGACCGGCCTTCCCATCGAGGCGCAGACGGTCAGCCAGATGGTCGATCGCGTGCTGGCGCTGCCGGAAGGCACCCGCATCCTCCTGCTCGCCCCCGTGGTGCGCGGCCGCAAGGGCGAATACCGGCGCGAGATCGCCGACTGGAAGAAGGCCGGCTTCCAGCGCCTGCGGATCGACGGCGAACTCCACGACATCGAGGACGCACCCGCCCTCGACAAGAAGCACAGGCATTCGATCGACATCGTCGTCGACCGCCTTGTCGTCCGCCCGGACCAGGCGTCGCGCCTCGCCGAAAGCTTCGAAACCGCGCTCCGCCTCGCCGACGGCCTCGCCACGGTCGAGCGGGTCGATGGCGGCGAGCCGCTCACCTTCTCCGAGAAGTTCGCCTGCCCCGTCTCCGGCTTCACCCTGCCCGAGATCGAGCCCCGCCTCTTCTCCTTCAACGCGCCGCAGGGCGCCTGCCCGGCCTGCAACGGCCTTGGCGAAAGGCTCTTCTTCGCGCCCGACCTCATCGTCCCCAACGATGCCGTCTCGCTCGGCGACGGCGCCATCGTCCCCTGGGCCAAGTCCTCGCCGCCCTCGCCCTACTACATGCAGGTGCTCGCCTCCGTCGTCCGCGCCTGTGGCGGCACGCTCGACCAGCCCTGGTCGAAGCTGCCCGAAGCCACCCGCCATGCCATCCTCCACGGCACCGGCGGCAAGCCCATCCCCCTGCGCTTCGAGGATGGGCGCAAGGCCTATGAAGTCGTGAAGCCGTTCGAGGGCGTCATCGCCAATCTCGACCGCCGTTTCCGCGAGACCGAAAGCGCCTGGATGAAGGAGGAGCTCGGCCGCTACCAGGCGTCGGCCCCGTGCGAGGCCTGCGGCGGCGCCCGCCTCAGGCCCGAGGCGCTCAGCGTCAGGATCGCCGGCGAGAGCATCTCCGACTCGACCCGGCGCTCCGTCGCCGAGGCCGCCCGCTGGTTCGCCGCGCTCCCCGATCGCCTCACCCCCAAGCAGAACGAGATCGCCCAGCGGATCCTGAAGGAAATCAACGAGCGCCTCGGCTTTCTCGTCAATGTCGGCCTCGGCTATCTCGGCCTCGATCGCACGTCGGGCACGCTTTCCGGCGGCGAAAGCCAGCGCATCCGCCTCGCCTCGCAGATCGGCTCGGGCCTCTCGGGCGTCCTCTACGTGCTCGACGAGCCCAGCATCGGCCTCCACCAGCGCGACAACGACCGGCTTCTGCAGACGCTCAAGCGCCTGCGCGATCTCGGCAACACCGTCCTCGTCGTCGAGCATGACGAGGATGCGATCCGCGCCGCCGACCATGTCGTGGACATGGGCCCGGGCGCCGGCCGCCACGGCGGGCAGGTCGTGGCCGCGGGCACGCTCGATGACATCCTCGCCTCGCCCGGCAGCCTGACGGGCGACTATCTCGCCGGCCGCCGCAAGGTCGCGGTGCCCGCCCGGCGCCGCCAGAGCAACGGAAGGCAGCTCACCCTTGGCGGCGCCCGCGCCAACAATCTGAAGGGGGTCACCGCCTCGATCCCCCTGGGCACCTTCACCTGCGTCACCGGCGTGTCCGGCTCGGGCAAGTCCTCCCTCGTCATCGACACGCTCTGGCCGGCCGCTGCCCGTGCGCTCAACGGCGCCCGCATCCACGCCGGCCCGCACGACAGCCTCGAGGGCCTCGAACATCTCGACAAGGTGATCGACATCGACCAGTCGCCCATCGGCCGCACCCCCCGCTCCAACCCTGCCACCTACACGCAGGCCTTCACCCACATCCGCGACTGGTTTGCCGAACTGCCCGAGGCGAGGGCACGCGGCTACAGGCCCGGCCGCTTCAGCTTCAACGTCAAGGGCGGCCGCTGCGAGGCCTGCCAGGGCGACGGCATGCTCAGGATCGAGATGCACTTCCTGCCCGATGTCTATGTCCAGTGCGACGTCTGCCACGGCAAGCGCTACAACCGCGAGACGCTCGAGGTCACCTTCAAGGGCCACAGCATCGCCGACGTGCTCGACATGACCGTCGCCGATGCGGTCAGGCTGTTCGAGGCCGTCCCCCCCATCCGCGACCGGCTCCGCATGCTGGAGGAAGTGGGGCTGGGCTACATCCACGTCGGCCAGCAGGCGACCACCCTGAGCGGCGGCGAGGCACAGCGGGTGAAGCTGGCCAGGGAACTCAGCCGCCGCGCCACGGGACGCACCCTCTACATCCTCGACGAGCCGACGACCGGGCTGCACTTCGAGGATGTGCGCAGGCTCCTGGACGTGCTGCACGCGCTGGTGGACCAGGGCAACACGGTCGTCGTGATCGAGCACAATCTCGAGGTGATCAAGACCGCCGACTGGGTGATCGACCTCGGGCCCGAGGGCGGAGCCGGCGGCGGGGAGATCGTGGCGGCGGGAACGCCCGAGGATGTGGTGAAGGCGGGGAAGGGCTTCACCGCCGGCTATCTGAAGCCCCTGCTGGCCTGACCACAACCCCGGCCCACCCCGCCCCGACGCCCGAGCCCGAGCCCGAGCCCGAGGGCCGGCCCGCCCAGCAGAGCCAGCCGGCCCCTCCACCCCATCCGGCCTGCCCCTTTCCGTCAGCGCGGCCTTCCGGTCCCGCCGCCGGCGCTTCACGCCCGTCGCCCGCGCAATCGCCTCGGCCGTCTCGCCGGGCCACCCGGCCCACATCCGCGTCCGACACCGCCGCCTGGCGCAGAACACATGGCCTTGCCCCTTCGGTCGGGTTCGGCTTCGCCACCCCGCCGGCCACAGCGCCAGCTCTCGCCGGCCAGCGCCTGCTGGCGCCCTTGCGCCTTCGGCACATCAGAAAGCCCGGCGGTGAGGGGGCCGCCGGGCTTTCCTTTGCTTCCGCCGGAGGGGAGAGAGGGGGGATCCCTCCGGCGAAACCGGTTGTCGGTGGCAGGGGCCGCCCGGGTCGTCGGTCGGGCTCGGGCCTTCGGCGCCCCGGCGGCCACGCTTGCGCGTCGGCGCCCTGCGCCTGCGGCCCTACCGGCTCGCCACCCGGGTCGCCGTGATCATCGTCGCCACCTGGGTGCGCGCCTCGGCCTGCGCCTTCTGCACGCAGGCCCGCACGCCCCGCAGCGCCGTCAGGTCACGCCCATAGACCCCGCCGCTGCACGCCCGCCGCGCCGCGCTCTCGATCCGGGCATCGACCGCAGCGCGGCCTTCCGGCGTCGCCAGCTCGGCCTTGGCAACCGTCACCGGCACCGCCCGGGCTGCCGCCGGGCCGGCCACGAAGGTCAGCACCGCGGCACTGGCGATCAGCGCCAGGCCCATGTTGAAGATCGGGTTCGTTGTCATCATGGTCATCATCGCTCTCCTGTTGGACCGTTGATGCCCCCCACAATGCAGACCCCGTGCCAACTGCCCCGCCTGACGTGAATATCCTGTCTTTCCAGCCAGATGGGTCTGGCTGACGGCCAGGCGGAGATGTCTGTGCGATGAACGTTTCGCTCATCTGTGGGAAATATTCCCAACTCTTGGGCCCCTGCCTGGCACGATTTTCCTGTTGCCGGCCACCGGCTTGACCAGGATCAACGACAGCCCTGCACCGCGCGTCCAGCCTCGGGCCCGAAAGGATCTGCCATGCCTGCCGACACCGCCGATCTCCGCGCCCGCCTTGCCGCCCGCCTCGCCGAGCTTCGGGCCGAGGTCGCCCGGCTCGAAGGCGAGACGACCGGCCGCCTCGATCCCGATTTCTCGGAGCAGGCAAACGAGCTCGAGGAGCTTGCCACCAACGAGGCGCTCGAGGATGTGCGCATCGCCGAGGCCAGCCGGCTCGTCGCCGCCCTCCGCCGGATCGACGATGGCAGCTACGGCACCTGCGCCAACTGCGGCGCCGCGATCGCCCCGGCCCGCCTCGAGGCCCTGCCCACAGCCACGCTCTGCATCCGCTGCGCGCCCTAGCGCATCTTGCCTGACTGGCGGCTCCCCGGCATCGCAGGAGCCGTCGGCATATCGGAAGGTCGGGGCGGCCGATCCGGTTCGGCCGGATCGCTATCCGCTCGAGGGCCGCCCCTCCTTTCCCTTGTCATCCAGGCCTGCCAGAACGATGGCCGGAAAAGGAAAGGGAGCCGAGTCCATGAAGTTCGAAGTCGAGATCGAAGCCACGCCCGCCGAGGCCCGCGCCTTCCTCGGCCTTCCCGACCTCACCCCCCTGCACGATGCCTGGGTGGAGCGGATGAAGGCCTTCACCCTGGAAGGCCCGTCGGCCGACGACTGGCAGAAGCTGATGCGCAGCTGGACCTCGGGTGTCCCCGGCATGACCGAGTCGGTCGAGGCCTGGCAGAAGCTGATGCTGACCGCCATGGCCCCGCCCGCCCCTGCCAGGAAGGCCGACAGGCCCGGCAAGGAAGGGGACGACTGAGCCGCGCCGCGCCGCGCTCGCACGCGGGCACCATGGCCGATACCATCTACGCCCTTGCCTCCGGCCCGCCGCCGGCCGGCATCGCCGTCATCCGCGTTTCCGGGCCGGGCAGTTTCGATCTCGTCCGCCGGCTGACGGGCACGCGGGTCCTGCCGCGCCCGCGCGCCGCCATGCTGCGCAGCATCCGCGATCCCGACACGCAGCAACCCCTTGATCAGGCACTGGTTCTGATCTTCCCGGGGCCACAGAGCTTCACCGGCGAGGATGTCGCCGAGTTCCACTGCCACGGCAGCCCGGCGGTCGTCCTGGCGGTCGGCCGCGCGCTCGGCCGCCACGGTGCCCGGCCTGCCGAGCCCGGCGAGTTCACCCGCCGCGCCTTCCTGTCGGGCCGGATCGACCTCACCCAGGCCGAGGCCCTCGCCGACCTCATCGCCGCGGAGACCGATGCCCAGCGCGACCAGGCGCTCGCGCAGGCTGGCGGACGGCTGCGCGACAAGGCCGATCAGTGGCGCGAGGCGCTGCTTGCAGTGATGGCCGACGTCGAGGCCGACCTCGATTTCGCCGACGAGGGCGATGTCGAGTCGACCCGCGGCGCCACCGACGCGGCGCTGTCGGCGCTCGCCCAGGACATCGGCTCGGCGCTGGAAACCGCGCCCGTCGGGGAACGGATCCGGCACGGCCTGACGATCGCCATCGTCGGCCCGCCGAACGCCGGAAAATCAAGCCTTCTGAATGCGTTGGCCAGAAGGGACGTGGCCATCGTGACCCCGCAGGCGGGCACCACGCGCGACGTGATCGAGGTGCATCTCGATCTCGCCGGCCGGCCGGCCACCCTGCTCGACACCGCCGGCCTTCGCGACACCGACGATCCGGTCGAGGCCGAGGGCATCGCCCGCGCCCGCGCCAGGGCGGCGGCCGCCGATCTCGTCCTCGATCTCGGTCCCGGCGGCATGATCGTGAACCGGATCGACGAGACGGGCGATCCCCCCGGCTGGCACAATGGCAAGCTCCATGTCTCGGCCCTGACCGGCGCCGGCCTCGCCGAGCTGGAGGCCTGGCTGGCGGACTGGGCGGCCGAGGCCATCCCGGCCGGCGAACCCCCCAGCGTGACCAGCGCCCGGCAGGCCGCCCTGCTGTCGCAGACGCATGCGGCCCTCCTTGCCGCCCGGCAGGAAAGCGATCCCGTCCTCGTCGCCGAATCGCTGCGCACGGCGGCCCATGCCCTCGGCCGGCTGACGGGCCGGATCGACCCCGAAGCGGTCCTCGGCGCCATCTTCGGCCGCTTCTGCATCGGCAAGTAGCCGCGCTTTTGTTCCACGTGGAACATTCTGCTAAGGGCGCGGCCATGCGCGAAGCCGATGTGATCGTGGTGGGCGGCGGCCACGCCGGTGCCGAAGCGGCGGCCGCGGCCGCCCGGGTCGGCGCGCGCGTCGCGCTCGTCACCTTCCGGCGGGACAATGTCGGCGTGATGAGCTGCAACCCGGCGATCGGCGGGCTGGGCAAGGGGCATCTCGTCCGCGAGGTGGACGCGATGGACGGACTGATGGGCCGCGCGGCGGACGCCGCCGGAATCCAGTTCCGCCTGCTGAACCGCAGCCGTGGCCCGGCCGTCCAGGGGCCCCGCGCCCAGGCCGATCGCAGGCGCTACGCCGCGCAGATGCGCGACCTGCTGCGCGGCCTGCCGATTGAGATCGTCGAGGCCGAAGTCACCGACCTGCTGGTCGAGGCCGGGCAGTGCCGCGGAGTCGCCACGAGCGTGGGCGACATCCGGGCCGCGTCGGTCGTGCTGACGACGGGCACCTTTCTCGGGGGGGTCATGCACCTTGGCGAGCGGCAGATCGCCGGCGGGCGGGTTGGCGAGGCCGGGGCATCGGCCCTGGCACGGCGCCTGCGCGCGCTGGAGCTGCCGATGGGCCGCCTCAAGACGGGAACGCCGCCGCGGCTGGACGGCCGCAGCATCGACTGGTCGGGCCTCGAGGTCCAGCCGGGCGACCGCGAGCCGGCCTTTTTCTCCGCCCTCACCGTCTCGGCGCCCTCGCCGCAGGTCGATTGCTACATCACGCGGACGACGGCCTCGACGCACGACATCATCCGCTCCAACCTTGCGCGCTCGCCGCTCTATGCGGGGCGGATCGAGGGCGTGGGCCCGCGCTACTGCCCCTCCATCGAGGACAAGGTCGTCCGGTTCGGGGACCGGGCCGGCCACCAGATCTTCCTGGAGCCGGAGGGCCTCGATGATTTCCTCATCTATCCGAATGGCCTGTCGACCAGCCTGCCCGAGGACATCCAGCTGCTGCTCGTCCGCTCGATACCGGGGCTGGAGGCGGCCCGGATCGTGCAGCCGGGCTATGCCGTCGAATATGACCATGTCGATCCGCGGGCGCTGGATGGGACGCTGCAGCTTCGGGCACTGCCGGGGCTGTGGCTGGCTGGCCAGATCAATGGCACCACCGGCTATGAGGAGGCGGCCGCCCAGGGCCTGGTCGCAGGGCTGAATGCCGCCGGGGCGCAGTGGCGGCCCGACCGCTCGACCAGCTACATCGGGGTGATGGTGGACGACCTGGTGACGCACGGCGTCTCGGAGCCCTACCGCATGTTCACCTCGCGTGCCGAATATCGCCTGCGGCTGCGAGCGGACAATGCCGACCTGCGGCTCACACCGGACGGCCTTCGGCTCGGCTGCGTCGGCACCGGGCGACGGCTTGCGTTCGAACGGCGGCACCAGGCGCTGGCGCGCCTGTCCGAGGCGCTGCACAGCCGGCGCGTGCCCGCTTCGGCGCTGCCGGAGGTTCGCAGCGATGGCCAGACGCAGACCTTGTGGGACTGGGCGCGCTTCCCGGGGGTGACGGCAGCGACCATCCGGCGGTTGGTGCCCGGGCTCGACGCGGACGATGCGCTGCTGGAACAGGTGCTGACGGATGCGCGCTATGACGTCTATCTGCGCCGGCAGGACGCCGAGGTGGAGCGGCTTCGGGCCGACGAGGCGGTTGCTGTTCCACGTGGAACAGATTTCGCGGCCATCCCGGGCCTGTCGGCCGAGATGGCGGAGCGGCTGCACGCCGCCCAGCCCGAAACGCTGGGGCAGGCCGCGCGTGTTCGCGGGGTGACGCCGGCCGCCGTGACCGCCCTTCTGGCGCATCTGAGGAAGGCCTCGCTCCGCGCGGCCTGACCGAATGGAAGATGGGGATATCCTGACGGCGGCCCTTGGCGCGCGCGGCGAATTGCGCCACCTGACGCCCATGGATCGGCAGGGCTTCGCCGAAACCTTCGATGTTCCACGTGGAACAATGGAGCGGCTCGACCTCTATGCGGACATGCTAAAGGATTGGCAAACAAGGATGAATCTGGTCGGGCCGGCAACGCTGGATGACATCTGGGGGCGGCATTTCGCCGATTCGGCGCAGCTGGGCCGGCTGGTTCCGGCCGGCCGGCACTGGCTGGACATCGGCGCGGGCGCCGGATTCCCCGGCCTCGTCCTTGCCGCCATGGATCGGGGCCGCTTCGTGCTGGTGGACTCGGTCGCCAAGAAGGCGCGCTTCCTGGAGGCGGTTCGCGATGCGCTGGGGCTGGGCGACCGGGTCAGGGTGATCAACGCCCGGGTTGAAGCGCTGCCGACGCTGGGAGTCGAGGTGGCGACCGCGCGTGCTGCCGCGCCGCTCGCCACGCTGTTCGACTGGGCGATCCGCCATGTGCGCCCCGGTGGGCAGTTCCTGTTCCCCAAGGGCCGGCGCTGGGCCGAGGAGGTCGCCGAGGCGCGGGAGCGGTTCGATTTCAGCCTGGAGACCCACGCCAGCCTGACCGACCCGCAGTCCCGCATCCTGCTGGCGCGGCAGCTGCGGCGGCGATGATGCGGACACTGGCCGTTGCCAACCAGAAGGGCGGGGTGGGCAAGACGACCACCGCCGTCAACCTTGCGACCGCGCTGGCCGCGACGGGCAAGACGGTGATCCTGATCGACTTCGACCCGCAGGGCAATGCCTCGACCGGGTTCGGGCTGGCGCGCGACCGCCGCGACCCTTCCAGCTATGACCTGCTGTTCGACGCCGACCTGGCCGCAAGCGCGCCGCAGCCGACGCTGGTGCCGGGCCTGTCGATCGTGCCGGCGACCGAGGCGCTGGCCGGCGCGGAAGTGGAGCTGGTGGGCGCCGCCAACGCGACCGGGCGGCTTCGGGCCGCGCTTGCGAAGCTGCCGCCGGCCGACTTCGCCTTCATCGACTGCCCGCCCTCGCTGTCGCTGCTGACGCTGAACGCGCTGGTGGCGGCCGATGGCGTGCTGATCCCGATGCAGACGGAATTCTATGCGATGGAAGGACTTTCCCAGCTGCTGAAGACGGTGGAGCAGGTGCGCGCCCGCGCCAATCCGCGGCTCGACATCGAGGGCGTGGTGCTGACCATGCACGACCGTCGAAACCGCCTGTCGGACCTGGTGGCGGCCGATGTGCGCGCGGCGCTTGGCACGCGCGTGTTCCGGACGATGATTCCGCGCAACGTGCGCCTGTCGGAAGCGCCGAGCCATGGCGTGCCGGCGCTGCTCTACGACATGCGCTGCCCGGGCTCGGAGGCCTATATGTCGCTGGCCCGCGAGCTGCTGGGGCCGGCAGCGAAGGCACCACGCGGAGAGGAACAGGCGGCATGACGGTGGTTCGCAAGGGGCTTGGACGCGGGCTTTCGGCGCTGATGGACGAGCTGGACGCGGCGCCGGCCGACACGGCGGCTGCACCGGGCCCGGACGGCGCCGGGCCGCGCGCTGCCGCCAGCGTCCTGCCTGTCACCCTCATCGATCCGAATTCGCGGCAGCCGCGCCGGCGGTTCGATGCAGCAGCGATGGCCGAGCTTGCCGATTCGATCCGGATCAAGGGGGTGCTGCAGCCGATTCTGGTGCGGCCGATGGCCGGCGGCCGCTACGAGATCGTGGCCGGCGAACGGCGCTGGCGGGCCGCGCAGATGGCGGGGCTGCACGACGTGCCGGTGCTGGTGAAGAGCCTGGCGGAGCAGGACGCCTTCGAGGCCGCCATCATCGAGAACGTGCAGCGCGCCGACCTGAACCCGATGGAGGAAGCACAAGGATATCAACGACTTATTCGTGACTTCGGTCATACGCAGGAGATGGTCTCGGCCGCTGTCGGCAAGGCGCGAAGCCATGTGGCGAACCTGCTTCGCCTGCTCGACCTGCCCGAGGCGGTGCAGGCCCTTGTTCGCGACGGACTGCTCAGCCTGGGCCACGCCAAGGCCGTGCTGGGCGCCGACGACCCCGAGGGGCTGGCGCGACGGATCGTGGACGAGGGGATGACGGTGCGCGCCGCCGAGGCCGCGGCCCGGGCAGGGAAGCCTGCCCCCGCCCGGCCGGCTGCCCGCCGCGCCCCAGCCCCGCGCGATGCCGACATGGCAGCACTCGAACGGCATCTGTCGCAGGCGCTGGGCCTGAAGGTGGCGATCGAGGGGAAGGGAACGGCGGGCGTGGTCAGGCTGGCCTATTCCGATCTCGACCAGCTGGACATGATCATCGCCAAGCTGCAGGGGTAGGGCGGATGCGGCCAGCGGGATGGTGAACATCCTGACACCACAAGTGTCAAATAGTGTGTGTCACATTGTTGCGCCGGTGCCATTCTGCTATGGCTGCGGCATGGGTCATGTGATGCGCGGAATAGGGTGGGCCTGGCTTCTGCTGGGCATCATGGCGGTGCTGTTCGCGGCACTCGCCAACACCGGCGCGCATGTGCCGCTGCCGCCCGATGCCGCGCGGGCGATGGCAACACCGTGGAGCGGGCTGATTCCGGTGCTGGGGCTGTGGAACAGCCCGATGGCGCTGCTGATCCTGCTGGGCGGCGTGGTGATCAATGCCAGCATGCTGCTGGTGATCGCGAAGATGCTGCGTCGCTAGCGAGAGGGCTTGCCAGCTAGAAGGGCTTGAGGACGGCGAGCGTGACCATCGCGATGGTGAAGACGGCCGGCACCTCGTTCCACAGACGAAGCGATTTTTCGGCAACGGGGCGTTTGCCGGACTCCATCTTCCGGGCGACCGACACCATCCAGCCCTGATAGCCCGACAGCAGCACCGCGAGCAGCAGCTTGGCATGGATCCAGCCGGCCGCGCGGAAGCCATAGCTGGTGGCGATCGCAAGGCCGAGCACCCAGACGAGGATGAGGCTGGGCGCAAGGATGATGCGGCGGACCCGCGCGGTGCGTTCGCGCCAGTTCAGATCCTCGGGGCTGCCGACCGGCACGCTCGCCTGATAGACGAGGTAGCGCGGCAGCATGAACAGGCCGGCAATCCAGAAGAAGGTGATGACGACATGCGCGGCCTTGACCGGCATGTAGGCGCCGCCGAGCCAACCGATGAGCTGTTCCATGGGTGCGATCCTAGACGGCAGCGGCCGTGGCTGCCAGAGCCGGTGCCGGGGTGGCGCGGGCAATCGCGGCCATCAGCTGCTCGACATGGGCGATGGGCGTGAAGCGGTCGATCCCATGGCCGAGGTTCAGGACATGCGGCCGCCCGGCCATGGCCCCGAGAATGCGGGCGAGCGCCTCGTCGAGCGCTGCGCCCCCGGCCTTCAGCGCCACGGGATCGAGATTGCCCTGCAGCGGCAGGCTGTCGGGCGTGTGGGCCGCGACCCAGGCGAGATCGGCCGATTCATCGACCGCAAGCGCCGTCACCCCGGTTTCGCGCGCATAGGCAGGCGCCTTGTGGCCGGCGCCGCGCGGGAAGCCGATGACGGGAAGGCCCGGCGCGCGCCGGCGCAGGCCGTCGACCAGCCGGGCGGTGGGCGCGATCACCCAGCGCTCGAACTCGGCCGGGGGCAGGCTGCCCGACCAGCTGTCGAACAGCATCAGCGCTTCAGCACCGGCCTCGGCCTGGCCGACCAGATAGTCGAGCGTGTCGGCGACGATGGCGTCGATGAGCGCGGCGAACCGGTCGCGGTCGCGCAAGGCCATCAGCCGCGCCTCGGCCTGTTCCTTCGAGCCCTGGCCGGCGACCATGTAGGTCGCAACCGTCCAGGGCGAGCCCGCAAAGCCGATCAGCGCCTTGCCCGGCGGAAGCGCGGCGCGGACGCGGCGGACCGTCTCCCACACCTGGGCGTAGGCCGAGCGGTCGGCCGCCAGCGCCTCGAGGCGCGAATCCGACAGGGGTGGCGACAGGCGCGGCCCCTCGCCCTCGGTGAAGGTGAGGCCCTGACCCATTGCCAGGGGCACGATCAGGATGTCGGAGAAGAGAATAGCGGCATCGATCCGGGGGAAGCGGCGAAGCGGCTGCAGGCTGATCTCGCATGCGGCCTGCGGATCGAGGCACAGGGCAAGGAAGCTGCCCTTCTCGGCCCGGAGTGCGCGATATTCGGGCAGGTAGCGGCCGGCCTGGCGCATCATCCAGACCGGCGGCGGCGACAGGGCGGCGCCGGCCAGCGCCTGGAGGAAGGGAGCCTGCGGAATCGATGTCATGGCTCCTGCCTAGCCGGTCGGCCGGCGGGCGCAAGGCCTGCCTTCCTCATGACTGACTTCATGACTGATTTACGGAGCTTTTGTTGCAGAAGCTGGCCCGGTGGATCGTGGGGATATCTTGTTATCCACAGGGCTGCGCACAGGGCGCCCGGCGCCAAGCCGCTTGGCGGACAAGCGGAATCCCGCTTGTCCGGCGGGTGTGGACGACGGGCAGGCGACTGTCCACACAGGGATAAGCGGCAAGAGAAGCGGGGGGACGGCGGCATCGGGAGCGGGGAGACGGCGAGCCGGTGGCCTTTCCCCCAGCCTTGCGCCATGGAGGAGGCGGCTTTTTCGGGGATTTGTCCACAGGCGGATCGGGACATCGAATTGTGACAAGGCTGCACCTCCATCTCGTCTCGGATTCGACCGGCGAGACGCTGGAAAGCATGGTGAAGGCCGGGCTTGCGCAGTTCGAGGCGGTGGATGCGGTCAAGCATTACTGGCCGATGGTCCGGTCCGAGGGCCATCTCGACCGGGTGCTCGACGAGATCGGAAAGACACCGGGACTTGTCCTCTACACGCTGGTCGCGCGATCGATCCGGCAGCGACTTGAGGAGCGCTGTGCGGCGCTGGGGCTGCCGGTGATCGCCGTGATGGACCCGGTGATCGACGGGCTGGAGCGGATGCTGGGGATGCGGGCGCGGGCGCGGCCGGGCGGGCAGCACCGGATGGATGCCGCCTATTTCGGGCGGATCGAGGCGATCAACTGGACGATGGAGCATGACGATGGCCTGCTGGTGCACGAATGGGAGGATGCCGACCTGGTGCTGCTGGGCGTGAGCCGCAGTTCCAAGACGCCGACCGCCATCTATCTTGCCAACCGCGGCTATCGGGTTGCCAACCATCCGCTGGTGCCGGGCCGGCCGCTGCCCGAGGACGTGCTGCAACTGAAGGCGCCGCTGGTGGTGGGGCTGACGGTGTCGCCCGATCGGCTGGCGCAGGTGCGGCGTGCCCGGCTGCTGGGCGAGCGGCTGACCGGCATGTCCGACCGCTATGCCGATCCGGACGCCATCGCCGGGGAGCTGGCCGACGCGCGGCGGCTGTTCGCCGACCGGGGCTGGCCGGTGATCGACGTGACGCGCCGCAGCATCGAGGAGACGGCGGCCGAGCTGATGAACATGCTGGGGGAAAGGGCGTGACCCTGCTGATCCTTGCTTCCGAGAGCCGGTCGCGCCAGGCGATGCTGACGGCTGCCGGGGTGCCGTTCGAGGCGCTGCCGGCGCGGATCGACGAGGCGGGCGTGACCGAGGCGTTGCGGGGGCAGCCCGTGACGGAGGTGGCCGCGCGGCTGGCGGCGCTCAAGGCGCTGAAGCTGAGCGGGCAGCGGCCGGGGCGGCTGGTGCTGGGCTGCGATTCGATGCTGGAGGTGGAGCGGGGTGTCTGGCTGGAGAAGCCCGGCACGCGCGAGGGGCTGCGGTCCCAGCTCGGGCTGCTTCGCGGGCGGTCGCACCGGATCGTGTCGGCGGCCGTGACCGCGCGCGACGGCGAGCTGCTGTGGCGGCATGTCGAGGCCGCCACGCTCAGGGTGCGCGCCTTTTCAGACGACTGGCTCGAAGGCTATGTGGCGGCGGCAGGCGCGGACGTGCTGGGGAGCGTGGGCGGCTATCATGTGGAGGGGCCGGGGGTGCAGCTGTTCACGGCGATCGAGGGCGATCAGTTCGTTGTGCGCGGCCTGCCGCTGCTGGCGGTGCTGGGCTGGCTGCGCGAGGCGGGCGTGATTCCGGCATGAGGGTGGCGGCTGTCTGCGGCTGGCCGATCGCCCATTCGAAGTCGCCGCTGATCCATGGATTCTGGCTGTCGGCGCTGGGGCTGGAGGGCGCCTATCTGCAGCTGGCGCTGCACCCGGCGGAAGCGGCGACCGCGTTCCGGCGGCTGGGCGCGATCGGCCTTGCGGGTGTCAATGTGACGGTGCCGCTGAAGGGCCTGGCGCTGGCGGCGGCCGACCGGGTTGCAGCCTGCGCGCGCGACGTGGGGGCCGCCAACCTGCTGCTGGTGGAGCCGGCCGGGCTGGTCGCGCGCAACACCGATCGCGAGGGGTTCGTGGCGCCGCTGCGGGCCCGCGGGCCCGCGCTGCGGACAGCGCTGGTGATCGGCGCAGGCGGGGCGGCGCGGGCGGCTGTTTCGGGGCTGCGCGAGCTGGGCGTGGAGACGCTGACCATCGTCAACCGGTCGGCCGGGCGGGCGCGCGACCTGGCCGGGCTGTGGCCGGGGGCGCGGATCCTGGAGCTTGCGCCCGGGCTGATGCTGCCGCCGGCCGACCTGGTCGTGAATGCCTCGAGCCTCGGGATGGCGGGGCAGCCGCCGCTGGAGGTGCGGCTCGACCGGCTGCCGGCCGACGCCCTCGTCTATGACCTGGTCTATGCGCCGCTGGAGACGGGGCTTGTGGCCGCGGCCCGCACGCGCGGCCTTGGCGTGATCGACGGGCTGGAGATGCTGGTGGCGCAGGCCGCCCCTGCCTTCGAGGCGCTGTTCGGGGCGGCCCCGCCGCGCGCGCGCGACGCCGAGCTTCGGGCGCTGCTGATCGGGGGGGCGCCTGTCCCTGCCGTGTCGGGTGAAACCGCCCTGCCGGCATCGCCCGCCGGCGCCCCCCTTCCCGCCCAGCTGCGGCGCGGGGAGGGAGGCTGATCGGGGAGGCGGGCATGAAGCGGCCGGTGTCGATCGGGCTGACGGGGTCGATCGGGATGGGGAAATCGACCATCGCGCGCATGTTCCGCCACCTGGGGGTGCCGGTTTTCGATGCCGACGCCGCCGTGCGCGCGGTGCAGGGGCCGGGCGGCGTGGCGCTGGCTGCAATCGAGGCGGCCTTTCCGGGCACCACGGGGCCGCACGGGGTGGACCGGGGGAAGCTCGGGGCGGCGGTGTTCGGGGATCCGGCCGCGCTGATGCGGCTGGAAGCGATCGTGCATCCGGTGGTGGGCAGGCTGCAGCAGCAATTCCGCCAGCGGCACCGCAGCCGGCGGGCGATCGTGCTGGACATCCCGCTGCTGCTGGAAGGCGAGGGGTGGCGCGACGTGGACATCATTGCGGTGGCGAGTGCGCCCGCCCATGTGCAGCGTGCGCGGGTTCTGGCGCGGCCGGGAATGACCGCGGCGAGGTTCGAGGCGGTGCTGGCCCACCAGATGCCCGACGCCGAGAAGCGCGCGCGCGCCGACCTGGTGATCGAGACGGGGCGCGGGCGGCTGCCGACCTTCCGGGCCGTCCGTGCGCTGGCGCGGCTGGCAAAGGGCAGCCGCATCGCTTGAACCGCGACGGACAGGCCCCATGTGAAGGGCGGGAAGGGAGACGCGCCATGTACGAGATCCTGCCATCGGACAGCCGGCTGTTCGCGGTGCGGCTGGGCGAGACGCTGACCGCCGACGACATCGAGGCCATCTATGAGGCGGTCGGCAAGCGGTTCGAGACCGAGCCGCGCCTCAACTATTACGTGGATGCGACCGCCTATCGTCACCTCGGCGCGCAGGCCTTCGTGGAAGGCGTGAAGCAGCGGCTGGCGCATCTGAACTGGCTGTCGCGCTTCGACCGGGTGGCGATCGTGAGCGACAGCCCGATCATCCGCACGGTGGCAGGCGTGTTCGACGTGCTGACGCCCAGCATGGCGGTTCGCGTGTTCGATCCCGACAAGGCGGAAGCGGCGCTGGCCTGGGCGGGCGAAGAGCCCGCCTGACATCGGGACTGCCGGGCGAAGAGCTCGCCTGACATCGGGACTGCCGGGCGAAGAGCCCGGCTGACATCGGGACTGCCGGGCGAAGAGCCCGGCTGGGCGGGGGCGCCCGGCTCTTGCGGGCCGCCTGAAAGCGCGCGATTGTGCCGGCATGCGCGAGATCGTGTTGGACACGGAGACCACGGGGCTCGACCCGCGCGACGGGCACCGGCTGGTCGAGTTTGCCGGGATCGAGCTTCGCGACCGCGTCGCGACGGGCCGCGTGCTGCACTTCCATGTGAACCCGGGCCGCCCCATGCCGGCCGAGGCGGAGGCCGTGCACGGGCTGACCGACGAGTTCCTGGCCGCCATGCCGCCCTTCGCCGACCGGGCGGACGCGCTGATCGACTTCCTGGGGGATGCCGTGCTGGTGGCCCACAATGCCGCCTTCGACCTGCGCTTTCTCAACATGGAGCTGGAGCGGCTGGGCCGCGAGACGATCGACGCGGCGCGGGTGGTGGACACGCTGGAGCTGGCGCGGCAGCGCTTTCCGGGCGGCAAGCACACGCTGGATGCCCTGTGCCTGAGGTTCGGGATCGACCGGTCGGTGCGGGTCCGGCATGGGGCGCTCATCGACGCGGAGCTGCTGGCCGATGTCTATGTCGAGCTGACGGGCGGGCGGCAGATCGGCCTGGAGCTGGTGGTGGCGGCGGCCGAGGCGGCGGCCGGCCAGGCGCGCGACTGGCCGGTGCGGCAGTTCGACGTTCCGGCCGCGGAACTGGAGGCCCACGCCGCCTTCGTGGCGGCGATGAAGGACCCGCTGTGGCAGCGGGCGTGAGCGACGGGAGAGAGGCATGGACATCCGGGTATCCGGGCACCAGGTGGAGACGGGAGCGGCCTTTCGCACCCATGTGGCGGACCGGCTGGAGGCGATCGCCGACAAATATTTCGAGCGCGCGATCGGCGCGCAGGTGACGCTGTCGAACGGGCCGCACGACAGCTTCGTCGTCGATATCGTGATGCATGTGATGCAGGGGCTGGTGCTGAAGGGATCCAATCGCGCGGCGACCGCGCACGTCGCCTTCGACGGGGCGGCCGACCGGATCGAGAAGCAGCTGAGACGCTACATGCGCCGGCTGAAGGACAAGTCGGGCGGGGCGACGCTGGATGCGCTGCCGCTTGCCGAGGTGCCCGCGAACGCCGAATACCGGATCTTCGCCGGCCCCGAGGCCGACGCCGACGAGGCGCCCGACGCGCCGCTGACGATCGCCGAGACGCGGGTGGACATTCCGACGGCCAGCGTCTCGGACGCGGTGATGATGCTGGATCTGCGGAACACGACGGCGCTGATGTTCCGCAATTCGGGCACGGGTGCGTTCAACATGGTCTATCGGCGCGAGGACGGGAACATCGGCTGGGTCGAGCCGCGCGAGCCGGCGTGAGCACGGACCCGCACCTGGCGGGACTGGAGCGGCTGTATGCCAGCGCGGCGATCAACCGGCTGTTCGAGAGCCGCCTGGCGCTGCCCGGGCGGGGGCGGAGCCTGATCCGCTTTGCCGTGACGCCCGGCCTGTTCCACGCCGCGGGCGCAGCGCATGGCACCATCTATTTCAAGATGCTGGACGATGCCGCCTTCTATGCCGCCAATTCGATGCTGGAGGAGCATTTCGTGCTGACCACCCAGTTCAACCTGTTCCTGACCCGGCCGGTCGGGGCCGAGCCGCTGGAAGCGCACGGCGCCTGGGTGTCGGGCACGCGGCGCGTGCTGATCGCCGAGAGCCGGCTGGTGGATGCCGCCGGCGACGAGGTGGCGCGCGGGCAGGGCACCTTCATGCGCTCGCGGATCCGGCTGGCCGACCTGCCGGGCTATGCCGATGCCGATGGCTGAACCGGCGCTGCCGGCGAGCGTGGCGGTGGACGCGATCCGGCGGCAGGTGACGGCGGCCGGGGGGTTCGCGACGCTGCTGGCGACCGGCAGCCGCTGGGGGTCTGCGCTGCTGATCGTGCACCGGCGCGGCGGGGCCGTGACGGCCTATGAGAAGCTGCCGACCCTGTCGGGCGAGCCGCTGTGGCGGGCGGCGGCTGCGGGCGATTCGGCTGTCGACGCCTTTGTTGCATCGCAGCAGAAATTCGATCCCGACCTGTGGGTGATCGAACTGGACGTCGACGACCCTGCACGGTTCGTCCCGGGATTTCCGACCCTGCCTTGACCTGAACGGGTTCCTCCGCGAGGCGCCCGGCCGTGCACTGTGACCGGCATGTGACAGCCTTTTCGGGCGCCGCCGGTCGCCACCCCTGTCCCGAGACCGGAAGGGGGCGTGCACCGGCCGCTCCGGGCAGGGCGGCTGGCCTGAACACCGCGGTCCGCGCAACGGCTCCCGCCGGCAAGCCTCCTTCGGCTCGTCGGCGCCGGCCGGTGCAGCCCCATGGCCCGCGAGCAATGAGTAGCTGATGCGACATCTGTTCCGGGCCTTCGCGACACTTGGCGCGGCCACGCTCCTGCTGGCTGCCGGCGAGGCCCCCAATGGCGACCTTCGCTTTCTGGACGACATGCCGACCGAGCCGGCCGCGGTTGCGCCGGCCATCGAGATCATCGAGGAGACCCCCGAATTCGCCGAGCCGGTGCTGGGCCCGGTCCTGCCCGAGGCGCGGGATCTCGGCGAGCTGGTGGCCGCCGTGCGGCGGCTGGAGGGGCTCGAGCTCGACCGGCAGACCGAGTGCCTGGCAACCGCAGTCTATTTCGAAGCCAAGGGCGAGCCGCTGGATGGCCAGCTGGCCGTGGCGCAGGTGATCCTGAACCGGGTGGAAGCCGGGCGCTTCGGCGGCAGCATCTGCGACGTGGTGATGGCGCCCCGCCAGTTCAGCTTCGTGCGCGGCGGGCAGATGCCGAGCCCCCGCACGCCGGCCAGCTGGCAGACGGCGCGCGCGATCGCGGTGATCGCAACCGCCGAGGCCTGGCGCGAGATCGTGCCGGACGCGACGCATTTCCACGCCGTCTATGTGAACCCCGGCTGGCGCATGCGCCGGGTGGCGACCGTGGGGCGGCACATCTTCTACCGCTGACCCGTTCTGGCGCTGACCCGTTCTGGCGCTGACCCGGGTTCCGCTGCCGACCCCGATGCGTCCACGCCCCGGGCGCGGCTCAGTCCGCGTCGGGCTGGGTGTCCGGGTGGGCGGCGGCGAAGGCCGGAAGGCCTTGTGCGGCCGCCTCCACCTCGCGGATGCGCGGGAAGGGGGCGAGATCGACGCCGAAGCGCCGGGCGTTGAGGAGCTGCGGCACGATCACGACGTCGGCAAGTGTCGGGGTGGGGCCGAAGGCGTGCGGGCCGGGCTGGTGGGCGATCAGCGCCTCGACTGCCGACAGGCCGTGCGCGATCGTGTCGTGCGCCCACCGGCGGCTGGCCTCGGCGCCGGCGAGCGCCTCGATCCGCTTCAGGACGCCGAGATTCTGGACGGGGTGCGTGTCGGCCGCGATCGCGAGGGCGAGGGCACGCACCTGCGCGCGGGCGACCGACCCGGGCGGGAGCAGCGGCGGCGCCGGGTGGGTTTCTTCCAGCCATTCGAGGATGGCGAGCGACTGGGTGAGGCGGGTGCCATCGTCGAGCTCGAGGACGGGGACGAGGCCCTGCGGGTTGAGCGCGCGGAAACCCTCGCTGCCCTGCGCGCCGGTGCGGAGATCGACCGCCACCTGATCGAAGGCGAGCCCCTTCCAGTGGAGGCCGATGCGAACGCGCCAGGCCGCGCCCGAGCGGAAATAGCCATGCAGCCGCATGGGGCGCTTCCTAGCAGCCGGTCGGCCTGAGCGCGAGACTGCCAGACTGACGGACCGTCAGACTGACAGACTGTCACACAAGCGCAACAGGGTGCGGCCGAACCGCCTGCCGCCGGCGAAAGAATATTGCAAAATCTGTCCGGACAAGGCCCTGTTGTGCAGCGCACAACAGTCTGGAGGGTTCGCCCATGTCGTTCCGTGCCCTGCTGCTGGTCAGCCTTGCCCTGCCCGCCACCCCCGCACTTGCCCAGGCGACGGCCGAGGCCGAGGCGTCGAGCGAGACGATCATCGTGACCGGCACCCGCCGGGCCGACCGGGTGATCGCCGACAGCCCCGTGCCGGTGGACGTGATCGGCGGCGCGGCGCTGACCCAGACCGGCGTGCCCGAGACGGCGCGCGCGCTGCGCGACCTGGTGCCGAGCTTCAACTTCCCGCAGCCCTCGATCACCGACGGGACCGACGTGATCCGGCCGGCGACGCTGCGCGGCCTGGGCCCTGACCAGACGCTGGTGCTGGTGAACGGCAAGCGGCGGCACGCCTCGGCGCTGCTGAACATCAACGGGTCGGTCGGGCGGGGCACGCAGGCGGTGGACGTGAACAACATCCCCGCCTCGGCGCTGTCGCGGGTCGAGGTGCTGCGCGACGGGGCGGCGGCGCAATATGGATCCGATGCGATCGCCGGGGTGATCAACTTCCAGCTGAACAACGCCCGCGAGGGCGGGCGGATTTCCGTGAGCTATGGCGAGTATCGCACCGCGATCGCCGGCGTGAACGAAGTGACGGGCCTGGTGACGCAGCCGGGACAGACGCCGGTGCTGACGCCTGACGGGGTGCTGGCGCTGACGGACACGGGCCGCAAGCTGCGCGTGAACGACGGCGCGATGCTGACGATTTCGGGCAACATCGGCCTGCCGCTGTTCTCGGAGGGATTCGTCAACATCACCGCCGAGTATCGCGACCGCGATCCCACCAACCGCACCGGCTATGATCCGCGCCGGCAGTATGTGACGACGGGCCTGCTCGACAACCGCGAGTTCAGCTTCAACCGGCGCTCGCACCGCTATGGCGACGCCAGGACCGAGGATGTCGCCGTCGTCGTCAACATGGGCGTCCCGCTCGACGAGCGGGTCGATTTCTACGCCTTCGGCAGCTACGCCGAGCGGGACGGGGAGTCGGCCGGATTCTACCGCCGCGCCAACGACAACCGGAATGTCCTTGCGGTCTATCCCGACGGCTTCCTGCCGCTGATCACCTCGCGCATGAAGGACTATGCGCTGACGGGTGGGCTCAAGGGCCGGTTCGGCGACTGGAACTGGGACCTGTCGATGCAATATGGGCGCAACCAGTTCGATTTCCGGATCGTCAACTCGATCAACGCCTCGCTGGGGGCGGCGAGCCCGACCGAGTTCGATTCCGGCGGGCTGCGCTACAGCCAGTGGGTGAACAACCTGGACATCAGCCGCGACTTCGAGCTGGGCGGGATCAGCCGGCTGACGCTGGCCGGCGGGCTCGAGTATCGGCGCGAGACCTTCCGGGTGCGGCCGGGCGAGCTGGCCTCCTACCAGGCCGGCACCGTGCGGGTGGGGACGAACAACCCGTTGATCACCGGGGCGGGCGCGCTTGCCTTCGCGGCGCCGGGCGCGCAGGTGTTCCCGGGCTTCCAGCCGGTCATCGGCGGCGTGGACGTGACGGGCACCAACGCGCGCGAGAATGTGTCGGTCTATCTGGAGGCCGACGCCGACATCTCCGACCGGTGGAACCTGCAGCTGGCCGGCCGCTACGAGAATTACTCGGATTTCGGCAGCGACTGGAACGGCAAGGCAGCCACGCGGTTCGAGCTGTTCGACGGTTTCGCGGTGCGCGGCGCGGTCTCGACCGGGTTCCGCGCGCCGGGCCTCGCGCAGCAGTTCTTCGCGGCGGCGGCCACCAACAACATCGGCGGGGTGCTGGTGGATGCGGTGACGCTGCCGGTCGACAATCCCGTCGCCCAGGCGCTGGGTTCGGTGCCGCTGAAGGCCGAGACCTCGCTCGGCTGGTCGGCCGGCGCGGTGTTCACCGCGGTGCCGCGCCTGTCGGTGACGGTGGACTATTACCAGATCGACATCGACGACCGGATCGTGCTGACCGACAATCTGTCGGCCACGCGCGATGCGCTGGGCAACCCCAGCGGCACCAACCCGGGCCGCGGCATTGCCGAGATCCTGAACGCTGCGGGCTTCACCAACATCTCGGCTGCGCGCTTCTTCTTCAACGGGATCGACACGCGCACCCGCGGCTTCGACATCGTGGGCAATTACCGGATCGACCTGGGCGATGCCGGGCAGCTGGGGCTGACGGCCGCCTACAACTGGACCCGCACGCGCATCACCGGCCGCAACGACACGCCGGGCGCGCTGAACCAGGTGCCCGGCATCGTGCTGTTCGGGCGGCTGGAATCGCTCCGCATCGAGCGCGGGCAGCCGCGCGACAAGCTGAACCTCGGCCTCGACTATGACTGGAACTGGCTGGGCGTGACGCTGAGGGGCAATCGCTTCGGCAGCGTGCTGTCGCCCGGGGCGGACGCCTTCAACGACCATTGGATGAGCCCCAAGTTCCTGACCGACCTGGAGCTGCGCGCCAAGCCCTGGGGCGGGCTGGAGCTGGCGGTGGGCGCCAACAACCTGTTCGATGTCTATCCCACCCGCGCGCCCACCGGCCAGGGCCGCGACCCGGTGACCGGTGCGACGCGCAACTTCAGCCAGAACAATTATTTCCTGCCCTTCTCCAGCTTCTCGCCCCATGGGTTCAACGGCCGGTTCCTCTATGGCCGGGTGAGCTATCGCTTCTGACGGCGGCGTGCCTGCCTGCCCTTGGCCCTGCGAAGCCGGTGAGACGAGCGGACAGGGAACAGGGCCTGACGCATTTTTCAGGATGACTGGTTCCAGTCATCCGCCCGACAGCGCGACCGGCCCCTTGTTCTGGCGCGGTTCCACCCAGGGTTAAGAACGCCCTAGTTCCGGATCTGCGGGCGCAGGATGTAGCGGCCGTCATGATAGCCGGCGAAGATCTGGCCGACGGCAGGGTGGCCGACGGGTTCGCGGCTTTCGTCGGGCAGAAGGTTCTGCTGGCTGACATAGGCGACGTAGGCGGTTTCGCCATTCTCGGCGAGCAGGTGGTAGAAGGGCTGTTCCTTGGCGGGGCGGATTTCCTCGGGGATCGCCTCCCACCACTCCTGGGTGTTGGCAAACTCGGGATCGACATCGAAGATGACGCCACGGAAGGGAAACAGGCGATGGCGGACGACGTCGCCGATTCCGAAGCGGGCTTCGGCAACGGGGGTGTGCGGCCGGTGCGGACTCTCGCTGGCGCCGCTGACCGGGGGTGTGCCTTGCTTCATGTTCATGATCCGACCTTGCACCGGACAATATAGGCAGGGGCTGAACGGCGCAAAGGGGGCAGGCTTGAGTTTACACGATGTCACGTCTATGGCCGCCGCTTCCCTCGACCGGGCCCGACGAGATGCGGAGAGGTGCCAGAGTGGTCGATTGGGGCGGTCTCGAAAACCGTTGTCCGTGCAAGCGGACCGTGGGTTCGAATCCCACCCTCTCCGCCATTTCAGTCCCTGAGTGGGCACCGCGTTTGCGCTGCCGTTCGCCACGAGCGTCTGGAGCAGCCGGGACTTTGATCCGATGATGCGAAGCTCACCGTCTGCGGCCCCGGCCTGCTGGGCGAATGCGCTCAGATGGTCGCGGCGGTAGCCACCACTCGGCAGGCGCATCCGTTCCCGGGAGGATCCTTCAGCGCCGCATTGTGTCGAGCATCGTCTCGGCCGGCATCCGCTTCAGGCGGCCGTTCTCATCCTCGGGCGCCTTCAGCTGGCACGCCCCGACACGTCCATGCCGCCGAACCTCGACGTCCACGCGGAGAGCGTCACCGAGCTGACCCCGTGCTTCCGGCACCCATGCCTCCTGCCCCTGCGTGAACCGGCCCTTCCTCATCGCGTTCGTCCTCTCTTGGGCCGGACTCTACACCTGGAAGGGCAGAGATCCGGCAGGCCGCTTCATGCTGGATCAAGGTCCGGACGTTCTCTTCCTGGCCAGGCACGAAAGGTGCCCGTCTCGCCTTTTGCGAGACAGGCCCTGTTCGAACAGGCGGGCGTCAGGCTGCGGCCGCGAACTCCGGGGTCGAGACGACGGGCTCGATCCGGAAGAGGCGGGCCGCATTCAGGCCAAGAATGTCCGCCCTGTCGCCATCCGAGATGTCCATCCCCTCGAACAGGCCTTGCATCACCTGGCGCGAGATCGGGAAGGTGCCTTCGGCGTGCGGATAGTCCGAGCCCCACATGATGTTGCGGCCGCCGGGGAGATGGCGCGCTGCGATGCAGGCCCGGTCATGCTGGAAGCTGGCCCAGACCTGGCGGTCGATGATCGCGCTCGGCTTCACCGACAGCTTGGGATGGACGAAATTGGCGTGGGCCTCGTGCACCTCGTCCATGCGCTCGGCAAGCGCGACCAGCCAGCTGGCGCCCGATTCGATGAAGGCAACCTTTGCCTTCGGGTTGCGGTCGAGAACGCCGCCGGCCACCAGATACATGACCGAGCGTATCGCATCGTTCATCTGCAGCGCGTAGTTGATGACGGCGGCACCGGGCCCGCGTTCGGCGACAACCGTTTCCAGCCCGGTGCCCGTGTGCATCACAAAGACGATACCGAGCTCACCCGCCAGCGCGAACACCGGATCCCAGGCGGCGTCATTATATTTCGCAATGCTCGGCGGCGTGACGGCAGGCAGCATGGCGGCGGTGAAGCCCATCCCCGAAAGGCGCCGCAGTTCTTCCAGCGTGTTCGAAAAGTCCTGAACCGGCAACATTCCGCAGCGCACGAAGCGGGTGGGATGCTCCTTCAGGAAGCTGTTGTTCCAGTCGTTGTAGAGCTTGCACGAGGCCGCCTCGGCATCGGCATCATCAAGGCAATAAAGCCAGAGACCAAGGCTCGGAAAGCAGATTTCGGCATCCACGCCTTCCAGCTCCATATCGAGCAGGCGGCCGGAGATTTCGCGGATGCCACGGCGTTCATTGTCGCCGAGCGCCTTCTCGCGGTGCTGGCCGACGCGCAGGCGGTAGATCACCTTCTCCTCCGTTCCGGTGATCAGATACTCGCCCTCCTTGCGGGCGTGCACCGCATGCTTCTTCAAAGAGGCGGGCAAACCGTCGAGAAACAGGCCAGGCGGCTCCATGATATGGCTGTCGGCGCTGAACACATATTGCTTCATGGCACGTCTCCTCCGGGAAAGGACGGGTTGGCGGCAGCCGCCCGCTGATTCCACGCGAACATTGCGCGTGGATGTAACAGATACCTGTTTGATGGATTTCTTGCAAGTGATTCGCCTTCGTCTGGCTTTTCAATCTCAAAACAGTTGGCTATTCGGAGGACAGGGAGACCCGATGGCCGACGCTGATCCACCGAAGCCCGCCGACTGGATGCCCGCGTCGCTGGCGGCCCGGGCGGCGCGCGACCTTGCGGACCTCAGCATGGCTACCGAACCCGGCACATGGCTCGGTGCCGAAGCGGAGCTTCTGAAGCGCCTGGGCGTCAGCCGCCCCACACTCCGCCAGGCGGCAAAGATGGTCGAGGCGGACAAGCTGATCGCCATAAGACGCGGCCAGGGCGGCGGCTTCTTCGCCACCCGGCCGACTGCGGCCGAAGCGATTCGGGCGCCAGCGCGCTTCCTCGCGCTGAACGGCGCGAAGCTGGAGGATATCGTGCAGGCATCGCGCGCCATTTCGGAGGAGGCGGCCGCTCTGGCGGCGCAATCGTCCGACACGGGCCTGCGCGCCGAGCTTCGCCAGCTCGCCGATGGTCTGGCGCGAATCGACCCGGCTGCCGAGACACCCACCAGCTGGATCCGGCGCGAGACCGATATCACGCGTCTGATCGTCCGGCTGAGCGCCAATCCGGTGATCGAGCTGTTCATGGAAATCAGCTACAGCTTCGGGCATTTGGATCGCGGGCGCCGCTTGTATCAGACAGCCGAGGAGCGGTCAGTGGCGCTGAAGCTTGCCCGCAACGTGGTCAGGGCGATCCTTGACGGAGATTCCGACGTTGCCCGGCTGATGACCCGGCGACGCTCCGAGATGGTGGCGGCTTGGCTTTCGGGCCATCGGCACGCAGACAACGACTGATGGCAGTCATCCACTTTCGCGGATTTGCCGGTATTCGGCTGGAAGCGGATCAACTGGGATTGCCGGACGATCCGCCAGTGCTCTTGCTTCATGGCGGCGGACAGACGAGGAATGTCTGGGCCGATGCCGCAGAAGCGCTGGTCAAGGTCGGGCGATCGGTCGTGAACCTTGATCTGAGAGGCCATGGCACAAGTGAGAGGCCGGCAGACGGCCGCTATAACCTCGAGGCCTTTGTCGAGGATATCCGGGCGGTTCTCGGCCAGATGCCCGCGCGACCCGTGATCGTCGCGGCGTCGCTTGGCGGGTGGGTGGCGCTGGCGGCGCTGGGCCAGAATTCGGCCCAACTCGCTTCGGCCCTGGTGTTGGCAGATGCGCCGCCCACACTGGATCCTGCGACGGCCAGCCAGATGGCCGATGCGCTTCGAGCGCGAGCTGCGCGCGCGCCCGTCGACTGGGACGTTCGAGTCCTCGATCGGTTCGTCAGCGCCACGGTGCCGGAGCGAATTGCAGAGCTGGCACCGCGCATTACCATCCCGACGCTGTTCGTGCGCGGGGCGCTCAGCCCGATATCGCAGCAGGCCGATGTCGCCGGCTTCGTGGCAGCAATGCCCGATTGCACGCTTGCCGCGATCGAGGACGCCGGGCATCTGGTGGCGGCCGAACGTGCGGACGCTTTCAATGCCGTGCTGCTGGAATTTCTGGAAAGGCGCGTGCCACGGGCCGCCCCTGAATACCGGTCCGGGTCTGATCCTCGGACCTTGCGGGATGCTCTCGGCTGCTTCGCGACCGGCGTGACAGTCGTGACGGCGTTCGCGCCGGCTGGCTCGCCGATCGGGCTTACGGCAAACAGCTTCACCTCGGTCTCGCTCAACCCGCCACTTCTTCTGGTTTGCATCGACCGGCGCGCCGGCTCGCTGCCGGCTCTGGAGCTCGCGGGGGGGTTTGCGGTGAATGTGTTGCACATCGGCCAGCAGCCAACCTCAAACCGCTTTGCAAAGCCGGGGGAAGACCGGTTCGCCGACACAGCCTGGGAAACCGGCGAGTTCGGGTCACCGGTCCTGACCGGCACGTTGGCGACGTTCGAATGCCGGCGCCATGCGCTGCATGATGGCGGCGACCATGTGATTCTGGTGGGGGAGGTGCTGAAGGCCCGCTTCGAACCGCGGCGTGACCCCTTGTTGTACTTCCGCGGCAAGTACCGACGACTCCACTTCAGTTGATGGCAAGCGGCCAGCCACGCCGGTTACGACCGGGCGTGACTGGACAGGCTTTCAACCTTCTCCTAATATACCTGGTTATACATGTACCGCCAAAGAATGCGGGGAGGAGTGCCGAGCGTGACCTGGGTCAATCAGGACAAGTGCGCCATCGTCGGCGTCGGGGCCACGGACTATTATGTTCGCGGCAAGAGCTGGCCGCGCACGATCAACGACATGGCCGGGGAAGCGATCCTCGCGGCCTGTTCGGATGCCGGGATCAGCATCAAGGACATTGACGGGTTTGCGTATTATTCGACGGCTGGCGCCGGCTATCTCGACAAGTTCGACACCGCGAGCCTGATGGAAACCCTAGGGATGCCGCACGTCTCGTTCAGCGCAACCCTGACCAGCGGCGGGGGGGGGTGTCCCGGTGCCATTGGCTTGGCGACGGCCGGACTCATGAACGGCGATTGCCGCTACGCCGTCACGGTGATGGCGCTGCAGCAGCTGCCGCAGCACAGGCTGGGTGTGGTGTTCGGCGCGAGCAAGCCCAGCCCCGAGAACAGCTTTCTCCAACCGTCGGGCCTGGTGGGTCCCGGCCACCTGATGTCGGTTCTCGCCCGGAGGCACATGCACCTCTATGGCACAAGCACCGACGCCTTTCGCGAAATCGTGATGGCGACGCGGGCCAACACCCACAACCGACCCAAGGCTGTGCGAAAGGCGTCGCTAACGGCCGACGAGTATGACGCCTCCCCCATGCTGGCCGACCCGCTGCGCAGGCTTGATTTCTGCCTCGAAACCGACGGTGCTGTAGCCGTGATCACGACCACGATGGACCGCGCACGGGACTGCCGTCACAAGCCGGCCATTGTGCATGGCGTGGCGCATGGCGGTCAGCGCGAGTGGGGTCGCGCCTTTGCCTGGATGGGAATGCCTGATCCGCATTTTGCATCGTCCGGCCACAAATTCGTAGCGGACCGACTGTGGGAACAAACCGGCCTCACCGCGAGCGACATGGATGTGGCGCTGGTCTACGACCATTTTTCCGCAATGGTACTGATGCAGCTGGAAGACTACGGCTTCTGCGAGAAAGGGGAGGGAAGCGAGTATGTCCTCTCCGGCAAGCTTCGCTACGATGCTGCGACGGGGGGCGGTGTAAACGGCGGCGTTCCCGTCAACACCCATGGGGGCAACCTCAACGAAGCCTACATCATCGGCATGACCCACATCGTCGAGGGAGTGGAGCAGGTTCGCGGCAATGCGACCAACCAGGTAACGGATGCGGAGTTCGCACTGGTGACGGGCGGGCCTGCATCGCTTCCAGTTTCCGGCATGGTTCTGAGGAGGGCATGATGGCTTACGGACCGGCGCGCGCGCTCCCGGGCGAGCAGATCGAAATCACCATGAACCCTGATACCGAGCCCTTCTGGGAGGCGGCAAAAGAGCGGCGGCTGACGGCCTGCCAATGCGCCGACTGTGGGCAGTTCCGGATGCCGCCAACGCGCTACTGTCCGAATTGCCAGAGCCGAAACAGGGCCTGGCCGACGCTTCCAGGAACAGGGACGGTGTTCAGCTATGCCATCTGCAACAAGAACCCCAGGACTGGTGAAGATTATGTGTACGTCGCGGTCGTGGTCGATCTCGACGGGGCGACCGGCGCCCGGCTCAACGCCAATGTGTCCGGCTGCAATGCCGAGGATGTGGAGATCGGGATGAAGGTAGCCGTGGACTGGACCGATATCCGGGATGGGTGGGTCCTGCCGAACTTCCGGACGGTGCAGCCATGACCGGGGTGCAACAGCAACCGCGCTATTTCGATGACATCGAAGGTGCGTCGCGCGGCTATCTGGATCAGCTTCAGGAAGCCGCCATCGTTTCGATATGCAGTCACGCCTATGCGCATGCTCCCCTGATCCGGGAGACATGGGATAAGGCAGGCGTCAAACCGTCCGATATCCGCAGCATCGCGGATTTCCGATCCAAGGCGCCGATGATCGACAAGGACGACCAGCGGCGTTTCCGTGATGCCCGTCGCGACCCGGCCGGCGGGATGGGGCCCCTGATTCCGGGCGAGACCGTCTCCATCGGCACAACCTCGGGCACGACAGGGGATCCGACCCCCATTCCGAACTGGGCCCGGACAGCAAGCGAAGAGGCCTATATACGCGCCCAGTGGGAACTCGGCGTGCGCCCGGGCGACCATCTCGCGCATATCATCTTCACCTATCGCGGTGGCCATCGCCGACGGATGTACGCCAACCATGGAATCAAGGAGATCATGTTCTCGATGTCCCCGCCGGAAATGATCCGGCTGGTCGAAGCCTCGAAGATTTACCGTCCGACATCCATGTCGATCGTCGCCAACCCGCTGATTCTGGTGCTGGAGGCGTATTTCGAAAAGAGCGGAGACGACCCGGTCGAGACCTTCAGGAGTTACAAGGGTGGCATTTTCGGCGGCGAGCCCCTCGGCAATCGGCTCAAGGCCCTCACGAAGAGCTGGGGCCTGCATCTTGTCGAGACCACCAGCCTCGGCGAGGTGGCGAGCGCAACCGAATGCCGGCACAAGGCCGGGTTCCACGCGTTCGAGGACATTGCCTATATCGAGACGGTCGATCCCGTGACCGGCGACCCCATCTCCGATGGTGAAGTCGGGGAACTCGTCGTGACGACCCTTGTCGACCGCCTGACACCTCTGGTCCGCTTCCGAACCGGGGATCTCGTGGCAATCGACCGTTCCCGGTGCAAGTGCGGCCGCAACCACGCCCGCTTCAGTCTGTTGGGCCGGGCAACCGACCAGATCGTTGTGGAGGGGCGGTCGGTCCTGCCCCGCGAGATCATGGAGCTCATAGAACTGCATGACGAGTGCCGGGCCGGACTGTTCCAGATCATCCGTCCGGCGCGCGAGATGGACACCTTGGCGCTGCGCGTCGGCTACGACTTGAAGCGCCTTGCGGGCGCAGAAGCCGCGCTCGCCGATCGTCTGCACCAGGCGGTGAAGGGGGCTGTCGGCGTTCCTGTGCGCATCGAGCTCGTCGATGAGCAGGAGCTTCTGAAACTCGGCCCGCCGCACAAGATCCCGAGGGTGACGAAATCATGAGCGCCATGGAACGAACCGCCGACATTGTCGGGTGCTACACGGTTGCAGGAAAAACGCACTTCTATGGGGTCACCCTCGATGAGCTCGATCGCTCGTCCTTTGCGATGGTGCGGGTATTGCGATCCTTCGGGTTGGCGCCGGGCGGCATCGTGCTGACGATCTCGTTGACACAGGAAGTCGTGCAGTTTGCACCATTTGAGCGTGCCATCCAGTCGATCGGGTTGTACGGAATAAACTCCGACCTCAGCCCCTATGACGCCGGGCGCGTGGAATCGATCATGCGCCAGTTCGGTCCCGCAGCCATCTGCGGAGTCGGAAACGAGACAATCGAGGGGCTGAAGATGCTCGGCCACGACCCCGCGGCCGTTTTCAGGGGGCGCGTGGTCTGGGCGCGGCCAGACGCTTATGACGCTGTCGCTGCACTCCAGGGAGTTTCCGCCAGGCGCTGCGCCCTTCTGGGCCCTGCCCTCGCGCTCGAGTGCGCGGACGGCGGACTGCATGTGGATGGGCAGGAGTGGATCGTTTCGGAACTGGACGGAGTGCTTTCCATCCGGTCTCGCACCCAGCGGACGACGCCGCTTGCCAACCTCAATACCGGTATTGCCGGCACCGTTCCCGACCGTCCTTGTGCTTGCGGCAACCGGGACCCATTCGTCCAGCTGGGATGAGACCATGAAAAGTCATTCCGCCCTTTCCCCCTACGCCAGCGTCCACGCCTATGGGCTTGGCGATCTGCTCCACGAACAGGCACGCAGCCGTCCACAGAGCCTGGCCTTGATCGATGGAAGCCACAGGTACAGCTTCCCCGAGCTTGATGACCGGGTGAGCCGGCTCGCAACGCTTCTGCGGCAACGGGATGTCGGCAAGGGCGACCGGGTGCTGTGGCTGGGGCAGAACAGCTTTCGCGTGATGGAGGTGTTGCTGGCCTCGGCGCGCGTCGGGGCGATCTTCTGCCCTGCCAATTGGCGCTGGTCTCCAGAGGAGATACGCTTTGCCCTGGAGGATTTCGACCCCAGGGTCGTGTTCTGGCAAGAGGCCGAGATTGGCGCGGCAAACCGTGCGGCTCGCGCGGGCTGGAAGCCCGACTGTAACTGGATCTGCCATGATGAAGGCAGTGACGAGCTGACGTATGAAGCGCTCGTCCACGGTGCTGACCCCGCGAACGACTTTGCCCCTGTCGAACCATCGACACCCCTGCTCGCAATCTACACTGCGGCCTTCTCAGGCAAGCCTGGCGCTGCATTGCTTAGCCATGAGTCCCTGCTCATCGTGTCGTGGCTCAGCCTGATGGGCCAGGCGATCACCGAGGACAGCGGCTATCTCGTGTCAGGGCCGATGTTCCACCTCGGTGTCTTGATGGGAACACTGGCCACCTTTCTGGCGGGGGGGCGCTGCGCCTTCGTTCCGCGGGTAGAGGCCGAGTTGTTGCTGCGCACCATTTCCGACGAGAAACTGACCCATGCCTTCATTCCGGCACCAACGATCGCGCAGATGCGCGAGGCCAATGCGGGCAGCCGCTACGATGTCTCGTCCTGCTTCGCGCAGCCGGACATGTCGGACTATCGCATGCCCATGGTCATGCCGGCGCACGCGCCGTTCATGAAGAAGCCCGGCGGCTATGGGCAGACCGAGATCGGTGGCCTTACGGTCACAGCCTGGTTGGGGGGCAGCGGGGCCGGCCGTCCATCGCCCTTTCTGCAAGTCAAGATTGCCCGGGACGACGGCAGCGAATGCGCAGAGGGCGAAGTCGGCGAGATCCTGGCGCGGGGTCCGCTGGTGATGTGCGGCTACTGGAATCGTCCCGAGGAAAATGCCCGTCGGGTGATCGACGGGTGGCACCGCACCAACGACCTCGGGAAGCGAATGCCATGCGGTTCGATCATCTTCGTCGGTCCCAAGACGACCATGATCAAGACCGGCATCGAAAATGTGTATCCCGCCGAAGTCGAAGCCTGCCTTCGCAGCCATGAGGGTGTCGCGGATGTCGCCGTGATCGGTGTGCCCGATCCGTGCTGGGACCAGAATGTGAAGGCCATCATCGTGCGCAAGCCCGGCACCGACTTCCCACCCGATGCCTTCATCGAGCACTGCCGCGCACGACTCGCGAGCTACAAGAAACCCAAGGTGGTGGAATTCACCGACCGGTTGCCCCGCTCTCCAGAAGGCGTGCTCGACCGCGAAGCCGTCGACTCGGCGTTCGGCGGAGGCGGTTACCCACGCGTGGGATGAGACGGGCAGTCTGCGGGGCGGCCGGGTCCTTGAGTCGACCGCGCGCGAACGATGCTACACCCGTTCGAGGATGATTGCCGGTGCCATGCCGCCTGCTGCGCACATCGT
>VFQR01000260.1_pt1 | contig 95664 bp, 87 predicted proteins | sample 3512321 | NCBI WGS metagenome assembly VFQR01 (sample SAMN10412374, study PRJNA504923) | tailings metagenome | isolation source: Relicate 3 Philex TSF1 revegetated site | place: Philippines: Tuba, Benguet | collected 2017-08-29 | reverse complement strand
CTGAGCTTACCTCCGCTGACCCAAATACTCCTTTTGTCAACCTGCGGAATGTCGGCTGGATCTGACTACATTGAGGCGGTGCAGGTGCGATCGGGCCTGGATGTGGCCGACAACTACATTGCCCAGCAGCTCCAGCCAGGGGACCTGGTGGTTACGGCGGATATTCCTCTGGCGGCGGATGCGATCGCAAAAAGAGCCTATGCCCTCAACCCGCGCGGCGAATTCTACGACCAGGGCAACATCCGCGAACGCCTGTCGATGCGAAATTTTTTGGATGAACTCCGCAGCGGCGGTGTCGAAACCGGCAGGCCATCCCCGTTTAACCGGCGCGATACCGAAGCGTTTGCCAACCAGCTCGATCGCTTTTTAACCCGGTATGGCTCTAAACAATCGTAGAGTACTGCGCTGATATATACCCAGCCCCGATTCAGAATAGGATCGGCTTAATTCGTCTCAGCACATCTTGCAGCAACAGGTCCGGACAGTCAGCAATGAGCTGAGCGTTTCTGGCTCTAAAGTCGAGCGATCGCAGTTGGTCAGCCATAATCACCCCAGTCACAGGGGTGCCGGTGGGAATTTGGATATAAAAAGGATTTTGGCGCTGGGTATTGCTAATCGGGCAAACAAACGCAAACCCCATCTTTGCATTGAAGCGATCGTGGCTTACCACCAACGCCGGACGATTGCCCATTTGCTCGTGCCCTGCCTGAGGATCAAAGCTGAGCCAGATAAAGTCGCCACGCCTGGGAATGTACACTACCAAGCCTCGTTACCAGCGGGGCTACCCCAGTCGAACTCTGGTTCAGGGGGTGCAGTGACTTCGGCCAAAAGCTCGTCAAGGCTCATTTCGGGTAGGGCTTGCACTGGAGTGATAACCAGCTTGCCGTCTTCAACCGAGCACTCTACCGCATCGTTAAGCTTGAGGTGCAGTGCTTCATGGATATATTTGGGAATCCGTAGCGCCAGCGAGTTACCCCACTGGCCAATCTGAGTTTTCATTAAGGAGCCTCAGCGCAAAAGGCTTTTCGGATATCCAAAGTATATCATTTGGCTAAGTCCAGCTCAATATCCTTGCCGCGATCGCTCAAGCTGAAGGTCTGGGTTACTCTGACAGAGACCGATAAACTGCTCTCGGGTCAGGCTGCGAGTAAGTGCATCTAGGTTGAGAACGGTAGTCATAGTGAAACGCTGCCGTTATGAGCTTGAGGGGGCACGTTGCTGAAGACACTTATCTAATCTAATCTTATTCAATTTTCAATTACAGGTAGTCTTAAGAAGCTTGTTGGATTTTGCCAGCGTTCTTGTAACTCCATCATCCAGGCATGGGTGCCAAATGTGCCATTGAGCAATCCGGTTACGGTAAAATCGGCATCTAGCTTTTCCCAGTGCAATCCTGTGCCGCTAGGGGTAACTTCTACCATGGCTAAATCTTCTGGTGCTGCACCACTTAACCCTTGAGCAATATCAGGAGGAAAGCTAAAAATGGCTCCACTATTTAAGTCTACGACAATTAAATGATTTGATGCATCGTAACTGACAGCTATCGCGCGGGGCTCTACCCTGCCTGCTTGCGCCGCAGCATCTCTGACTCTTTGGAGATCGGCCAAAAATTGAGTTTCGTTTGCTTGATTTACCATAAATTTCTACCCAATCTCAATCCGACCCACTGCTTTGGACTTAAGTATTAGACCAAGGTAGTTCCTTTGGACGAGACTTCAAGTTTTCCTTAAAATATACGGAGGTTTTAGATTCCCTTGCTTGTTTAAGTAGTTCTTCTACCCAAACCCATTCAGGCTGAAATTCTGGCTCTTTGGTAGTTCGGCTTTGGCCACCGATAGCAATTAAATCAAACATATCTAAGCTTTTGAATTTCAAAGGTTCTAGCATGGGTTCAATAGATAGCCATTTGACCCTTGCCTCAATACGCTTAAATGACTTTTCTGCAAGAGAAACCCTTGCTTGAGTATCGACAGTCGTTCCAACCCATACATTGTCTGGAAAACCACCTAGCTTATCATTAATTTCTTGCAGTCTTTGTGGGAATTTAGTAAGGAAAAGAAAGTTCCATTCAGGAGATTTCTTTACGGAATCGAAAACACTCATGATCCAATTTTCAGGAACCCACTTGCCAAACAGATCTGCCATTGAACAAGTGAAAACGTTCTTGGAAAATATGTAAGCATCTTCAACCTTTACGCGTCGCTTTTTAGCCTCACTAATTATCCTCGCTTCTGTCATAGGCTTCATGTTCTTTGGAGCTTCTAGTCTATTGGGATGGAAGGTTGGCTCAAATTTTGTTTCATAGAAACGATTGGCAATATCCCGAGCATAACAATATTGGCAGCCATGCCAACATCCCGTAACCGGATTCCATGTCCACCATGCCCAGTCAACCATCTCATTAGTGCTGTTGAACAAAGCCTTAGTATTTGCTTCAGATATATAAAGCTGCCTTCCATCCTCCAAAACAATTGTTTTTATTGAGTCTTTACTGCTAACTAAAGTGTGTTCTAAAGTGCTGACCATATCACAAATCTCCGTTAGTCATTGGTTTCTGGTTTGTCAGATCTAAAATCAAAATCTAGCTTTTGTTGGATTCCTATACTCCCATCTTCATTCAACAAAGGCAATGGATTTGATTTTGGACTAAATAAATGATCTAAAATATTCTTTCCTATATCTCCTTCAATTCGATATAAGTGAATTTTCTTTAGCTCTTTCTGTTTTTCAAAGTTTGTAGCATAAACAAAAGTCCATTTTAGTGATAAATTTTCTGGATACCTTACAAATACATGACTCTTGCCGTGTTCGGAAAGTAGATCCTCAAGTGGGTAAACATTCCAATTGACTTTTGGGTTAGACTCCCATCGCCTTACATAGTTGGTGGCTACATTCATCAAAAGATCTACTTTCCTCAACTTCTCTAGGCTAAAAGAATTTTTAATCTCTAAAAGAGGGAAGTCTTGCTTTCCGTTGGGATCTGAATAAACAAGTCCTAAAGATTCAGGATAAATAAAATCTTGGCAAATGCTGGGCAGAGAATCTCTATTGTTTCCCGACCAATAACGAGGCTGACAGGCCAAACCTAATCTTTCTATGGTTGCCTTCAATATTTCTAGTGATTCTTCGTTTGAGTCGCAAAAATGACATATGGGCTCAATACCTCTGCTGTTTAGCTCTTGTAGAGCAATAATTGGGGAGCCAAGAACTTCATCGCCATATTTTCGATAATCTGGTTGATAGCCTGCCCCACAATTTAGATCAATATATAAATAAGGTTGTCTTCTTTTGTTGAGTATTTTTTCGCAGACACGAGCGTGATAACTCATTAAATAGCGGAAACCCTTTAGCTTGTAAGGAGTAGAAGCAGAGTATTGTTGACCAGTACGTGTTGTGTCTTTTTCCATTGGTGATTTCTGGCCTGTGTAATTCATCGCATAGTCGCGATTATATACACTTACCTTTTGATATTATAGTTTATGTGTACTACCTTGCGCTTAATTGCTTTCTTTCAGTAAATATTTGTAAGCCTTGTAACCTTTGTCACCTTGAACTGTAAAGGCTTATCTAGTACATTATTTCTTGCGGGGAATGGTTTAGGCGGGTTGTGCGAGAGGTACCAGCTCTCTCACAACCCTAATCATTCCGGACTTATCGTAGCTAAGCCAAAATGCCTGAATCTATTTTAGGTCAAGCCTTCGGTACGGCACCCTTACGGGATGCCCTAGGCGGTTCCCCGTTTTCTTTACCGAAGGTGAACACCCATGACGTATGAATTTCAGCTGCCCGCCCGCAACCAGCAACTGGTGCGTCTGATCGCGATCGGTGACCACGGGGCTGTGCGCGACACTATTCATCAGCTCGGGGCGATTGGCTACGCCGACCCCGATCGCTGGTTCAAGCTCATGCCCAAGGGCCGCGGGGCGAGTATCTTGCCATCCACATTCGCCGCTACGCCCCAGCGGCAGAGTAAATACAAGCCCCCGCAGAAAGTAGCTTTCTGCGGGGGCTTGCGTATAGATCAGCTAATGCCCTCGAGGCCTGGCTTTAGGATTGCAGCCCTTGGCGAAATTCGCTAGCGGCTTCCAGGCGAGATGTTTGGGCTAGCAACACACAGCGGCTCAGCAGAGCTATATCCAGGGATGCGAGTTCTGGAATTTCGCTGCGATCGATAGATTCGTATCCACCGCCTCGCAGCCTGTGCAGGCTAAACACGCCGTCTTCCCAAAACCACACTTCAGGCACGCCGAGGGCCTGGTAGCGTTGGAGTTTGCCCAGGCTGCCGCTGGTGAAAACTACTTCGATAGCCAGGTCAGGAATAGATTTAGATGCGCCAAAACAATAGGATTCATCCGCCTGGGCTGAGACTTCCCCTTCTTTTTCCTGGGTCATAGAGCCCGTGGGCTCAAATTCGATCGCATTCTCCAGACAAAACAGGCCAATCAAGAACCCAATCAGCCGACTAAACATTTCGTGGTCGCGCCCTGGCATCAGAATCTCGATGGTGGTGTTGTAGTAGCCCAGCCGCACCCCTGGCGACTGGGCAAACCCGGCCTGAATGAGCTTAAACTGCTGCCAGCTCAAACCAGCGTAGACCACGCGCTGATCGTCAGTAGGCAGAGTCCGAAGGGGAGTAGATGTCATGGCCACAGTCCTTCCGGCGCAACATCGTATGCCTTATCGTAACCAAGAGTATTGGCTGTTGATGCAGGCACTCTCACCGTTGCACACTCGCATTAGGCCAAATAACTAAATCGACAGGCCCAGGCGCAGACCCAGGAAGGCGTGGACAAACATCACCGCCAGGGCCACGCTGCCCAGGTAGGCGTGGGCAGTGCGTAGCGAGGCCTTGCCGCCGCCAAACTTGCTAAAGGAGATGGCTCCATTTAGCCCCAGCAGGGCAATCACCAGGCTGCCCGTCCAGAAGTGGGGGCTTTGAAAAATATCTTGATCCTGCATCACCAGCGACAGCACGCCGCCGGTATAGCCCAGGCTAATAAAGGTGAACATCCACAGGGCCAGACGCTTGTGGGTGTGGCGGTTTTCGGCTTTTTTCTGGGGGTCATCATTGCCGACGCGGCCCTTCCAGCCCATATAGGCAGTAAAGCTGCCCATGACAAAAATCACGATGCCCATCATCAGCGGGTGGCCCCAGTGGACGATCGGTTCGGGGGTGCCGAATCCGGCAAAAAAGTCAGCAATGGGCTGCAAGTAGCCGCGAATTGTAGAAACCATAGTTACCTCCCAACAGAGCAGTGAAAAGCGTCTTTCCTAAGGTGACATATTTTCTCTATCTAAGGGCGTAGACGGATTTTGGATTTTGGCTTGGCGATTTTGGCTTGGCAGCTGAGTCAAGGGGCCCACGGAGGTTTGCCTCCAGCTCGTCAGAGCCTCGACAAGTTAAGAAACCCTGGCAAAGTCTTTTCGGAAAGCTGCTTTATAAGGCGTTTTAACTGAATTATCTTGTAATGTAAGGTTATGAGCCTAGATGACCTTGATATAAAAATCCTGTCTCTGCTCTGCCAGCGGGGGCGCATGACCTGGGCTGAGCTGGCGGGGCAGCTGGGGCTGTCGGCTCCGGCCACCGCCGATCGCGTCAAACGGCTGGAAGAGCGCGGCATCATCACCGGCTACAGCGCCCGGCTCGATGCCGAAGCCCTGGGGCTAGACCTGACGGCGTTTATCTCGGTGACCCTCGACCAGCCGCGCCATCGGCAGGGGTTTCTGGCGGCGGTGCAGGGGGCGGCCGAAATTTTGGAGTGCCACCACGTTACGGGCGATGACGACTACCTGCTGAAGGTGCGCTGCCGCCACACCCGCGCCCTGGAAGCGCTAATTACCGATCGCCTCAAAGCCATTGAAGGCGTGGTCAAAACCCGCACCCTGATCGTGCTCTCGACGGTGAAAGAGACCCAGGTGCCATCGCTAGATCACCTGAGCCAGTCCTAAGGAGGGCTATGGAAGGCTGGACACTGTTAAAAGGTATGGGGCTGGGGCTGGCGATCGCCGCCCCCGTCGGCCCCATTGGCCTGCTCTGCATTCGCCGGTCGCTCACCCAGGGGCAGCTGATGGGGCTAGTCACGGGGCTGGGGGCCGCCACCGCCGATGGTCTTTATGGCTGCATCGCTGGCTTTGGGCTGACGGCGATCGCCGATGTGCTCGTCAGTCACGCCCAGACCATGCAGCTTCTGGGGGGACTATTCCTCGGTTACTTAGGAATTACTACCCTGCGATCGGATCCTGCTAGGGAGGTCGCCAAAATCTCCAGTCGAGGGCTGTGGGGAGCCTACGCCTCTACTCTGGTGTTGACGCTGATGAACCCCGCCACGATTCTTTCCTTCATTGCGATTTTTGCCGGGCTGGGCCTGGTGGGCAGCAGTCAGTCGTGGGACTCTGCGTTAGCCCTAGTTGGGGGGGTGTTTTTGGGGTCTGCCCTGTGGTGGCTGTGCCTGAGCTGGGGTGTAACACTTTTTAGCCAAAGGCTGACACCAGCCCGACTGAAGTGGTTAAATCGGCTGGCTGGTGCCGCCATTTTCGCCTTTGGTATAGTTGCGATCGCCCTGGCCATTCGGTCGGGCCCTGCGCCCGTTGCCCCAGGCTAAGCTCCAGCCTCCTCCCACCCGGTACTGCCTGTGACTATGCTCCAAACTCCACCGGTTTTCTCTGCACTCCCCAAACGGTCGTGGGCGGCGGCCTGGGGGCGGTGGCTCAGGGGCGGGCTAGCGCTGGTGATGGTGGGCTGTCTTGGCCTAGCGGTGGTGGTCAATGCCCAGGCTGCCCCCCCTGAGCTGATGGCCCAGTCGATTCAAGATCTGCAAAACAAGCAAAAAACCCTCGAACAGCAGCGCAACGAACTTCAGCAGCAGCAAACCGAGCTGCAAAACCGCCAGGCCACCTCCGAATCTACCCTGGAAAGCCTGGAAAACAGCATTGTCTACACCGCCAACCAAATCAATGAGACCGAGTTTCGCCTCAGCCAGGCGGAGCAAGAACTCAAAGACTTTGAAGCCAAACTCGCCAAGGCGGAAGCCGACTACGAAGATGTCCGCACCGGTACCGTGGCTCGGCTTCAGTATTTGCAGCGCCAGCAGGGCAGCGAGGGGTGGGCCGTGCTGCTGCAAAGCCAGAACTTCAATGAGTTTTTAGACCGCCAGTATCAGCTCAAACGGGTGTATGCCTCCGATCGCCAGGTGCTCGCTGACCTCAAAGCCCAGGCCGAAGCCATTCAGCAGCAAAAGGCGGCGGTGGAAGAAAAGCGCAACCAGGTGGCCCTGCTGCGCCAGCAGCTCCTCTCCCAGAAACAGCAGTACGAGGCCGAAGCCAGCGAAGAGAAGCAGCTGATTGCTCGCCTCAAAGATCGGCGCGGTGCCCTAGAGGCGGCGGAGGCTCAGCTGGCTCGCGATTCCGAAGAGATTGCTGGCCTCATTCGCCAAAAGATTGCCGCCAGCACCGGGGTGATTCGCGGTACGGGCCGGTTTGTGTTTCCGGCTAACGCCAATATTTCCAGCGGGTTTGGCAATCGGGTTCACCCGATTTTGGGCTACAGCCGGTTTCACGCTGGCATCGATTTTGCCGCCAGCCAAGGCACCCCCATTCGCGCCGCCGACTCGGGCCGGGTGATTTTTGCCGGTTGGTATGGCGGCTACGGTCAGACGGTAATTGTTGACCATGGCGGTGGGCTCAGCACCCTCTACGCCCACGCCAGCCGTCTGCTGGTCAGCGAGGGGCAGACGGTGCAGCAGGGGCAAACGATCGCCGCAGTGGGCTCTACCGGCCTCTCTACCGGCCCTCACCTGCATTTTGAGGTGCGGCAGAACGGGAACCCGGTGAATCCGGCGGGATATTTGTAGGCAATGGTAGGGCAGGAAAAGTTTTGAGTGTTGAATGTTGAGTGTTGAATTGAGATCTAAAGGCTAGAACTCATAACTCAACATCAAGAACTCAAAACGTTTCCCACTCCACGCTTTATAGCTGTAGCCAGTCCGGCTGAGACATTTCACCTCAAAACGTTCAAACGCTTAAACGTTCAAACGTTTCTGGCGATCCTCACTCCGGTGGCTATGGCCGTACTAGCCCAGGCTCTTCTTCACATGCTGCATAATGCGAGCCTTGCGGGGATCTTCGCTCTGGGCGGGAGTCACCCCGCTGAAGTTGATCTTGCTGGTTAGAGCAATGTGTTGCTTCATTTGATCTTTACTGGCCATGAAAACACCTCAAGTGAAGGAACGACAGGGAAAACCTGAACCGCGAGGGCAAAAACCCAGCCGTTCGGTCTGGGAATGGGCGTCCCAAAATATTCTCCCTATAGATAATTTAGTGCATGTGCCCAGGGTTACTGCAAACACCTAAAATCAATGGCTGTATAGCAGTGGTTGGGGTCGGCGTTGCGGCTGCCCCTCGCTTGCACCTACCGGAGAAATCCTGTGTTTAACCTGCGCACTGTTTTATTTGCTTTTGTCCTGTTGGCGCTCATGCTGCTGCTGGGACGCTACCTTAAGCAGCGCATTCAATGGTTTCAGCGCCTTTATCTGCCCGCCTCGATTGTGGCGGGGGCACTGGCGCTGCTGCTGGGGCCAGAGGTGCTGGGGGCGATCGCCAGCGCCCTGTTTGGCCCCGAGTCGCTGCTGGCGGGGGGTCTGTTTGCTGAAGATATTCGCGCGGTGTGGGCCCAGGCACCGGGGGTGTTCATCAACGTTGTGTTTGCGGCCCTATTTTTGGGTGAAACTATTCCGCCGCCGCGCGATATCTGGCGCAAGGCGGCCCCCCAGGTAGTGTTTGGCCAAACCCTAGCCTGGGGGCAGTACGTGGTGGGCTGCCTGGCGACCCTGCTCATTTTAATTCCCCTGTTTGACGTCAACCCCATTGCAGCCGCTCTGATTGAAATTGGCTTTGAGGGAGGGCACGGCACCGCCGGGGGAATGGCCGATACCCTGGTGGGCTTAGGTTTTGACGATGGTGGTGACCTGGCCATTGGCCTGGCGACGGTAGGCATTGTGTCGGGCATTATCTGCGGCACTGCGCTGGCCGACTGGGGCCGCCGCAAGGGTCATATCGATACCGTCAGCCGCCGCGTGATTGAGCCTGAAGAAATTCCTGACCTCAATGTGGTGGCCGAGACCCCTGAACTACGGCAGGAGCGGGCGCGGCTGCTGCGCAACCTGCTGGTAGACCCTTTGTCGATCAACTTTGCCATTGTCGGTCTGGCGATCGCCATTGGCTGGCTGATTCTCGAAGCGCTGCAATGGGTTGAGGCCGCTACCTGGGGCGGCGAGGGCGGCTTTGCGGTGTTTGAGTTTGTGCCGCTGTTTCCGCTGGCGCTGATTGGCGGCATTATTACCCAGTCAATTCTGAATCGGCTGGGGTTGGGGGCGCTGGTGATTCGGCCCATGGTGCAGAACATCGCTGGGGTTGCCCTGGATGTGGTGGTGATTTCTGCGATCGCCACCATTTCGCTACGGGTGCTCGGCGGCAACTTGGGAGTCTTCCTCATTCTCAGCATCGTCGGCATTTTGTGGAACGTACTGATCTTTCTGTGGTGGGCACCGCGCATCTTCCCCAGCTTTTGGTTTGAGAAGGGCATTGGCGATATGGGCCAGTCGATGGGGGTCACCGCCACCGGCATTTTGCTGCTGCGCATGGTTGACCCCGACAACAGCACTGGAGCCTTTGAGGGCTTTGCCTACAAGCAGCTCTTCTTTGAGCCCATTGTGGGCGGCGGCCTGTTTACCGCCGCCGCCCCAGCGCTGATCAGCCGTCTGGGACTGCTGCCAGTGCTGGCAATTACCGGCGGGCTGCTGATTTTCTGGCTGGCGATGGGCTATCTGCTGATTCAGCAGGAACGGAGCCGCCCCTCTGCCAGCGGCGTGTAGCCCCGTAGGGGGCGTCTTCCAGGACAAGCTAGCGATGCTGGCTTGCCCTGGTTCTGGCCAGCGCAGGCCACCCCGGCGGCGGCCCCCCTCATCGCAGCGTCCCCAGGGACAATATTCTGCAAACAGCCCACAGCACCGAATCTGAGCAGCCAAGCAGAGGCGCTGCGGTGTTTGCCCAGTCCGACCGAGGTGAGCCCGAGCGAATTCAGCAGCAGGAAGTCGGCAAACGGCGGCAAACTCCCTAGCTGGCTGGGCTTTTGCGCTCTGGTAAGTGAATTGACCCAGCTTTGCAGTAGCTAGAAAAGTAGAGTGACCATTCCTACAGAGTCCATAAATTAGAAATCAATATCATTTTCGATCGCAAATTTTACTCAGATGAAGTGCATCACAAATATGCCTCTGCCCCCTCAATTGGGCAGGCACAGGGCGGAATCTAGACAGCTAAGAGCTGGGGAAATCGAGCCATAGCCAACGGATACATCCATAAATCAGGAACTGCTATGGCCTAGTATTGCTATTAACTTCAGCTGCTGAAATTTTCCTAGAGCGGCTCCGGAGCACCCCAGGATGGCTCTGGGGCGCAAGCGCAGACGCCCAGGAACCCCGGTTTCTTGGGGCCAGGCGATGACTCGATTATAAGTTTTCTTAATGCAAAATATAGATGATTTATGGGCTAGGCTACTCTTAACCTCAGGGCCAGAGGGTAGAATTTAGCTTGATTTTAGCTTTGGACGGCATCATGCATCATGGCAGACTCTGGAACTTCTCCGATTAGTGAAAATTTTGATTCTTTACCCCGTGAGGTTAGGGTTGACAGCCTCCGCAACGTTCTAGAAACCCTGCAAATTGCCGATGAAATCGCCAAACAGGGCTATCTGATCACCAGCTCAGAGCTGGCCGATCTCATGGACGTGAACGCCAGCGCCGTCACCAGCCGAGGCGAATTTTGGGCCTGGCGCAACTGGTCAGTGTCACGAGTGCGGCGCGAGGGCAACCAAATTCTCTGGCAAATCGAGCGCATAGACTAGCGATTTTGGATTTTGGTGGGGTGAGCTGTGGCTTACCTCCACAGAGTTTTGTGCCTCATTACTGGTGGCAAGCATCGATCGCTTGTTGCCAGTATGCTGGATCCGCCTTGGCTACCCCTGATTGGGCTGGGCACCCACGTAAGCCGCTGGCTTGGCCTGTACCCCTACGCCACCCTCCTGTTGGCAAGCGGAGGTTAGGCGATTCAGATTTGCCCTGGAAAATAGCCTGGGCAATGGTGCATCACTGCGCGGATGCACCCTACGTTCATTGCTGGGGGCAGACATACCTGGGCAGGCACACCTGGGCAGACACACAGGTCTGCCCCTACCCCCTACCCCCTACCCCCCCACTCCCTCAACACCGCCACCACCGGGCAAGGCTGCGCCGCCTGCACATTCTCCGGCTTGCTCCAGGTAAAGGGGGCCTGCTGGGCCGCCGACATCCACAGCAGGCGCTTGGCGCGGGTCATGGCGACGTAGAGCAGGCGGTACTCTTCGGCGGTTTTGAGGTGCTTGGCCTGCTCCCAGGCGGCAAGAATATCGGGAATGTCGCCGCCGGTATCGTGGGCGCGGGCGCGGATCTGGGCGCGGGCCACCTCGGCCAGGGTGAAGTCGCCCAGAAACTCGCCCTGGGGCGGTACCCACAGGGTGCCGGGGATGGTTTTGTCGTGCAGAAAGGGCAGAAACACCACGTCCCAGTCGAGCCCCTTGGCCTTGTGCATGGTGATTAGCGTTAGCTGGCCGGGGCGGGTGTAGAGGTCGTCGGTGTCTTCGGTATCGACGGCGGTAAAGCGCTCGGAACCGACGATGTCTTGGAGGACCGCGATCGCAGCGGCCAGCGTATCGTCATTGCGAATTTGCTGGCTGACCCGGGCGGCCAGCTTGTCGGCGGTGGCCAGCTCGCTCTGGTTGTAGCCCAGCGTCAGGCCAATGAAGGAAAACAGGCTGTAGGGGGGGAGTTCGAGGCGCGATCGCAGCAGTCCGGTGCAGTACCGCCGCGCTGTGCGGGCCGCCTCAGTGTCGGGGGGCGCATCCAGCGGGCCGGGGTAGAGAAACTGCTCGGGGGCCTGGGCCAGGGCGTTGAGATCCTGGGTGGGAATGCGCTGGCGATCGACCAGCACCCGCAGGGCTCCCTTGAGGCGATCGGCGGAGTGGGGCCGTTCGATAAATTGCAGCAGGGCCAGCATGTCCTCGGGCACCCGGGTCTGGCGGTCCTGCTCCCCCACGTCGTAGAACTTGAGCCCCAGCACCGCCAGGTCTACCCCCACCTGCTCGGGGTCGCGCAGCAGGTCGCCCACATACTTGCCCTGGCGGCCCTCCCGCACCAGAATGGCAAAGCTGGTGTCGGGATTCTCGGTGTACAGGTCCTTCACCCGCTGGGCAATCAGCTTGACCGAATCCAGCGTGGTGGGCGGCGAGAGAATTTCCAACCCGGCCCCCAGGGGGTCTGGGTTGGCCCCCGGCTGGGGATCGTCGGGGGGGACCGGAGCGATCGCCTGGTCGCGAAAGGGGGTCTCTGGCCCGGCTACCTGCGCCTGGTTCACCCAGGCCAGCATGCGGTTGGCGGCAGCCATGATGATCCTGCTGCTGCGCCCGGCCTGGTCCATGGTCACCAGCCGCCCCTGCCCTCGGCAGGCATCGCAGAACTGGTTGAAGAAGACCGGGTCGGCTGGGGTAAACGTCGAGTTGATCGCCTGGTTGGGGTCGCCTACCCGCACCAGGTTGGGCTCGCCAGCAGGGTTCTCTGGATCCCCGGCCAGCAGCGTCAACAACCGACTCTGCAACGGTGACGAATCCTGGGCTTCGTCTTCAAACACGGCGAAGGTGCGCCCCTGCCAGAAGCGGCGGCTGTCGGGGTCATCCAGCGTGCGGAGGGCACCCAAAATCATGTCGTCGTAGTCGATCCAGCCCCGCTGCTGGAGCAGGGTTTGGTAGCGATCGTATAGCCCCGCCGCAATGGTGAGCACGTCGTAGTCTGCCCCATCCGTTGGCCGGGTGTAGTGGACGTTCTGGGCCAGTTCCCGCAGTTCACCCGGCATCAGCCCCGAACTCTTGGCCTCGCGGATCACCGTGTGGGCCAGGCTGGGCAGCACCTCGGTACGCAGCACCGACTGCCGCCGGAGCTGCTCGGTCTCCTCCCCGTCGAACTGGCGGCCATCGACGAGACGGTAGTAGAGGTCGGGGTTGGCCACAATCCACTGCTCCACACAGGCGCGCAGAATGCGGTTATTTTGGGCCGGGGAAACCAGGGTGAGCGTATCCAGGCTGAGGTTCGACAACTCGGGGTTGCGGGTGGCAATGGCCAGGGCCAGCCCGTGCAGGGTCGAGACGGTAAAACTGGTCTGGGGCAGGCCCAGCGCCTTCAGGTGGCCGCGCACCTTGGCCTTGAGGTTGGCCGCCGCCGATCGCGTGAAGGTGACCAGCACCAGCTGGCGGTTCAGGTGGAGCTGATGGCGGGCGATCGCGATCGCCGCCGCCGCCGCCATCCCCGTAGACTTGCCCGAACCGGGCACCGCCGACACCGCCAGCCGTCCCCCGGCCCAGTCGGCCAATGACCGCTGGCCCCGCCGCAGCCCAGCGCGAATCTCGGTCAGTACCGCCTCTCGATCGACGGGTGTAGCTGCCACCATAGGGTTTACCAGGCCGTGGGCTGAAAGGTTGAGTTGTTGGCAATGATGACCGTATCGCCAGTTTGTTTGATCACAAACAGACCCCGCTGATAGGCAAAGCGGTCTACCCCTTCGTCAATTTCAATGCCTGCCACGGCCCCATAAATGTCATAGTCCGCATAGTGGGGAAACGATTGCTTAAATCGTTCCAGGCAGCTTAAAAAGTACTCTACATCTTGGTGAGACAGCCGCGACTTAACCTCCACGGCCACAGCCACATCACCATTCACAGCAAAGATGTCAATCTCCATCTCAGCCCCGCGCCGTTGAGACCGCATGCGGCGAGTGACTTCTTGCACATCAATGCCCCGCTCCTGGAATAGCCGCAGCACAGCAGGCTCTACCAAGTTTTCGACAAACTGCCCCCAGCGAGTGGTGAGACCGTCCACGGCGCGGGTGGTGTTGTCTACGAGACGCTTCAGCTCTGCTAGTGAACGATCGGCTTCTGCTTTAGATTCAGCTAACTGACGGTCAAATTCAGCAGCGCGGCGATCGGCTTCTGCCTTAGACTCTGCAGCGCGGCGATCGGCTTCCGCAAAACGGCGATCAGCCTCGGTCTGGGAGGTTTGGAATAAGGCGTAAATGTCGTCAAGGGTGATTGGCTCAGCCATTATCTGTATCCTGCGGTTGCCTGCATAGTTCCATTATGTGCCAGCCCCGCTGTTATCCCCCTTTTCCTCTTAGGATGAACAAGCAAGGTTTGTGTCGGTCAAATATAGGCTTTACTCCGGAATAATCGGCAAAATCAGCTGAGAAACGGCAGCGGCGTGGTGGTACACCGTCTGGGTTGCGGTGACGGGCTGGCGCTCGGTGGGGATGTCGCGGCCCGTGTTGGGGTTGCGGTCAAAGCGGGGGTAGCTGCTGCTGGAGACTTCTAATCGAAGCCGATGGCCCGGAAAGAAAACCTGGCTGGTGGGCCACAGATCGATGGCGATTTCGGTAGGCGTCTGGGCTTCCTCGAGCCCATCACTACCAATAGGGCCGTAGCCCCGCCGCAAAATCCCTTCAGATACGTTATAGGCCCTGCCATCGGGGTAGACATCCACCAGTTTGGCGGTGAAATCGGTGTGGGGCGCGGTGGTCGCAACCTGGAGCCGCAGCTGCACCGGCCCCGTCACTTCTATGGCCTCGGCCAGGGGCGGGCTGCTGTAGACCAGCACATCTGGCCGCTCTTCCACCGTGTTTTGGGGCTGAATGCCTGCGTTTGGCCCCAGCATGGTGCCCCCGGCGCTGGGCACCGGATTTTGCGGGTCGTAAACAAAGCGATCGCTAGCTTCTTCCCCCGGCGGCTCCAGGCTGAGCAGTCCGTCGCCGTCGAGGGTATTCGCTCGACCGTTGCTGTGCAGATAGTAGGGCGTATAGCGGGTGCGGGGCAGGGGCCAGGCCGATTCGCCGCGCCAGGTGTTAGTGCCCATGACGTAGATCAGCACCGGGTCGGGGTAGGCCATCGTGGGGTCACCTTTGAGGTGCTGATCAAACCAGGGCAGGCTGGGGCCAATGCTCTCAAAGCGGTAGTTGCGGGGGCGGCTGCCGTCGGGGAAGGTGACGGTGTTGGCGTGGGTCCAGGGGCCGATTACCAGGCGGGTGGCTTCGGCGACCGGGGGAGCCGCCTGGGCGCGAATCTGCTCAAAGTCGGCCAGCTGGGTGGGCAAAAACGGGTCGTACCAGCCCGCCATCAGCAGGGCCGGGGCCTGGAGCTGGCGGGCGCGACCCGTGCCATCGACCGACTGCCAGTAGCGATCGCGCTCCGTGTGGCTGGCCCAGGTGTCAAAAAACGGAATATTCTGCACCGCGCGATCGTCGGCCTCGACCAGCGGCCAGCCCGCCAAGCCCCGCTGGAGCTGCTCCGGGGGCAGCGGCACATCGCGGGGGCCGTAGCTGAGGGTCGCCCAGTAGAGGGCGCTCTCTAGGGAAAACGCACCGCCGGGGTAGAACATGCCGTAGAAGTCGGTGCTGCAAATCTGCGGCATCAGGGCCGACAGTCCCGGATCCACCTGGTCGGCCAGCACCCACTGGGTATAGCCAAAGTAGGAGCCGCCCCACATGCCAATCCGCCCGTTGTACCAGGGCTGCTGGGCAATCCAGGCCAGCGTGGCTCGCCCGTCCTGGGCCTCGTTTAGAAAGGGTGGATCGTAGCTGCCGCCCGACTCGTAGCGGCCCCGCGTGCCCTGGATCACGGTGGTGTAGCCGTGGCTGGCCCAGAGGTGGCCCACGGTGCGGGCAAACAGCATGTGCTTGAGCTGTTTGGAGTAGGGAATTCGCACCAGCACGGTGGGGGTGGGGGCGGCGGTGCGGGGATGGTAGACATCGGCCACCAGCACCGTGCCGTCGGGGGCGGTGACGGTGACCCGGCGCTCCAGACGCACCCCGTAGCTAGCGGGGGGATAGTCGAGCTGGTGGCCCAGCCAGGCGGCGGCGATCGCGCTACCCCGACCGGCCACCAGCAGCACCAGCGCGCTCAGCCCGGCCAGCAGCCCCAGCCAGATCCATTTGCGGGAGAGCAGCCGAGCCCAACGGCGAAAAAGCCCTGTTCTCATAGCGGCCTGCCCCGGCGATGGCCCCAGCCCCAGAGCCAGAGGTAGGTGGCCAGCACCCAGTGAAACACAATCGGAATCGTGCCCTCCCCCAGCCAGCGGCGCTCCGGGTAGAGGGCCATGGTGAGGCCGTAGCGGACCACCATCACCAGGGCGTAGCCGTAGCTGGCGTACTGGAGGCCCAGGCCCAGGCGGGGGCGAGGCCGCTGAAACCAGCCCCGCCCCCCGGCCAGGTCGCAGTTGATTTTGACCTGGAGCGCCGCGATCAGCAGCTGGCTGGGCAGCAGCAGCGGGTAGGGCAGCAGGCCCGAATACCAGTGGGCCATGGGCGGCAAAAAGGGCACCTGGCAGCAGGCCACCAGCATCTGCCCCAGCACCCGCAGCCAGAACAGCAGGGTTAGCCCCCACAGCCAGGTTACGGGATGGCGCGTCGGCCCCGGCCGATCCAGCCGCAGACCGTCAGTGGGGGTGGGCATAGGGCAGCGTCAGCTCATAGGTTTGCGCGATCGCCTCGGCATCCAGCGGCAGGGGCTGCTGGGTGAGCACCGGCCATTTGTACTGTACCTCTCGCTGGCCCTGGGCGATCGCCCAGCGTTGGGTCGCCTCCGCCCAGCCCGGCTGCATGCGGTGGAGGCAGGGGGCATTTAGTCGCTGCGAGGCCCGTTTCTGGCCGTATTCAACGTTGTTGTCGGCCAGAGCCCGATCCAGGCCCGACAGCCACGATTCAACCCAGGCCTGGCTGGGGATGTCTGCCATTTCCCAGTACAGCTCGTAGCGCATCGCCTCGGCGTTGGCCACCAGCCGGTAGGGGCCGATGGGCTGGTGAAACTGGCGCTGCAGGGCCGCGATCGCCGCCAGCACGTGGTTGACGTGCAGCTTCTCCCCGGTCAGGTTGCTCATGTCGCGGCCTTTGCGCAAAAAGGCCACCAGGGGCGATCGCTGGTAGAACCCGGTCACCTCCACCACATCGTTGATGTGGTAGCGGTAGAGGCCGCCGGGGGTGGTGAGCAGAATCTGGTAGCGCTGCCCCGGCTCCAGCTCGTGGCTGAGCAAAATTGGCGGGTCGGCCAGCTCCGCGCAGTCCTCCGGAATAAATTCGTAGACATTCAAAGTCAGATCGAGCAGGCCAGCGGGGGTGTTGTTCTGGTAGGGCAGGGTGATGCGGGCCTCGCTGGCCAGGTAGCCCAGGTCGCGAATCGGCAGGGGGCCGTAGTCGGCGGTGAGCTGGCGGGCCTGGGCTCCCACCGAGCCGCCCGTCCAGCAGCCCAGCAGCTCCAGGTGGGGCCAGCAGTCCTGGGGCCGCAGGGCTCCGGTGGCGGTAAAAATCTGCTCTAGCTGCCTGGCCCGCTGGGGCTGGGGCCGCTGGACGGGCAGTCCCTCGCCCCCCGCGCCGTCGTAAATCGCGCGGATCAGCGATTCGGCCCGATCCGTCATCACCGTGGCCAGGCGCTTCAGGGTGCTGGGGTTGGGCGTACAGAAAAACGACACCTGCCGCGCCAGGGCGTAGCGGGCGATCGCCCAGTAGCGGCGATCGTAGTCAGCCATCTCAAACACCGGGTAGGGGATGGCGTAGGTGCGGCGAATCAGGGCCGGAATCTGCTGGTAGATGCGCCCCGACAGGCTGCCGTAGGGAATGCCGCCGGGGGTGTAGCCCTCGATCGCCGGGCTGACGATGCCCACCACCGCCCGGTTCAAAAACGTCGGGTGGTCTTGCAGAATGCGGTAGAGCCACTGCCGCATCAGCCGCGACCCGCCCCGCTCGACCCCGGCGGTGACAGGGATGTACTTGGGCTGCCCGGTGGTGCCGCTGGTCATGGTAAACATCCGCACCGGCTCGTTCACCAGAATCTGCTCCTGCCCGGCCATCATCCGCTGCACGTAGGGCCGAAAGCCTTCGTAGTCGCGGATGGGCACCGCCCGGCGGTAGTCGAGCGGGGTGCGAATCTGATCAAAGCGGTGCTCGCGGCCAAACTGGGTGTCGCCGTGGCGGCGGAGCAGCTGCCGCAACAGCTGCGTTTGGGCCAGCGCCGGATCCTGGGTGGCGGCCTCCAGCCGACCTTTCAGGCTGCGTCCCTGCCAGCGCAGGCCGAGGGTATACAGACTGGCCATCGCCTCACACTGCCTTTGCTGAGAGAGAAAGGGTCTGCTGGGCGTATTTTTCTAGCAGATCGTCTTGAATCTCGACCCCCAGCCCTGGCCCCTTCAGCGGTTTTGCCAGCCCCTGGTGGCCAAAGTGAATCGGGCGACGGCTGAGATCTTCGCGCAACAGCAGGCTGCCGTAGGAGCCTTCGCAAAAGCTAATCTCGGGCAAATGGGCCGCCAGGTGCCGCCCCGCCGCCGAGAGAATCGCCGTCTCACCCACCTGGCAGCCTACCTGCACCGTCACACCAGCGGCCTGGGCCAGCTCGGCGATCGCCAGGGTTGGCCCCAGCCCCCCGCATTTTGCCAGCCGCAGATTGAAACCTCGACAGGCTTTGGCCGCAATCAGTGCCTCGGCATCGGCCAGGGTAATCAGCGACTCATCGGCCATCTGGGGCACGGCGGTGGCCGCCTGCACCGCCGCCAGGACCTGGGGGTCGCCGCGCGGGATCATTTGCTCGGCGCTGTCGATCTGGAATTCTGATAGGGCCTCACAGGTGGCGATCGCGCCCTCCACGCCATAGGCCCCGTTGCCATCCACCCGCAGCGACACCGCTGGCCCCACCGCCGCCCGAATGGCCGCCAGCCGCTCGCGATCGGCCTCCCCGGTGATCTTCACCTTCAGGTGGGGCAGGCCAAACTGCTTAAAGCGCTTGGCGTGTTTCACCGCCCCCTCAATGCTGCTGGCCGTAATCACGCCGCTGTAGGTGACTGGGTGCCGGGGCGGCAAGAGTTCCCCCAGCGAGACTCCGGCAGACTTGAGCAGACAATCCACCAGGGCCAGCTCAAAGCCGCAGCGCGCCCCGTGCCAGGCCACCACGCCAGGGGTGCCATCGGCGGCGGCGGGCAGGGCCAGCGACTGCAACCAGGCGATCGCCCCCTGCCCTGACCACTGGGCATAGTCGGTCGCCTGCACCGCTGGCCACAGGGTATGCTCCATAAACTCCAAACAGCCCGCCACGGTTTCTCCCGTGACGTAGGGCCGCGCCACCGCCTCGCCGTAGCCCACGGTGCCGTCGTCAGCCCGCAGCCGCACCACAATCGAATCTGAGCTGCTGCGCGATCGCACGCTGTGGGCGAAGGCTTCCACAAAGGGAATGTGCAGGGCAAACAGGGTGGCGTCAACGATTCTCATGGGCAGCCTGGGTAGATTCGACCAGCGCGGGCAGGTCGGCGAAGTAGCGCTTGGTAAAAATGTTTTCGCGGAAGGTGATGTCGAGAATCGTCTCTAGATCTTCCGCCTCAATGCCGTAGTAGGCCAGGTACTGCTCCACGCTGTCCAACCCCTCCTCGGCGTGGCGAATATCGACCTCAGAATGGTGGTGAAACCAGGTCAGGCTCTCCGGCGGCAGGCCGCGATGGGTCGCCAGGGCCTGCCCCATGCGCCCGGCCAGACGAGACAGCATCCACTCAAAGCAGGTCACCTCCAGCAGCACCGACAGCCCCAGTTCCTGCATGGTGCCAAACAGCAGCGGATCGGTGCAGAGCTGCCGAATCTGGGCCTGGGCTGCCTCGGCTAAACTTGTCTGGCGATCGCGATCAAACCCCGCCGCCATCGCCAGCTGATACAGCAGATCGGGGTGGCAGATGGCCACCTCGTCCAGCCCCAGTTCTTCCAGCAGGTTGTGCTTGATCTGGGGCGCGGCCTCCGGCGGGGCCACGGCGTAGAGAAAGGCCAGAATTTGCGGACTCTTCAGGTGGGTCTGACAGAGGTTAAAGATAAAGGCATCGTACTCCTGGAGGGTGGCCTGGCCCTGCTCCAGGCGCTGAAACCAGGGGGAGCGCTCAAAGGCCTGCACCTGGTCGGCATATTGGGTTTCAATCAGGGAGCGAATCGACAGGGCGATCATAAGAACCTGCTGATGGGGAGCGTCAAAACCAAGCGTCTGCTGTCAAGGTGCCCTGATCTATTCGAGGTATTGCAGAGACGCTAAGACTTGGTTCGCGGTCTCTGGGGCAATCCTGGTGCAGTCTGTGTAGTCTAGGGTCAGGCTGGCAATCTAGGGCTTAGTCAAAAAAATAATGACGGGAGGTGTGACTTAGGGTTCACGGTTCACGGTAAGCGGTTTAAGGCGAGCCGTGCACCGTTTACCGTAGACCGTCAACCCGTCACATTTAACTTGACTGACTCCTAGAAATCTTCAGTTTTTTCATGTCAGGCGGCAAGCTCAGGGGTAAAGACGAAATCTACTTCAATCTAAGGGAGGCCAATTCCGGAGATTGTCTATGGGTTTAATAAAACTGTCTCAGTAATGTGGGGCGCTGATGCGATGAAGATGTTAGACGGTTTTTTGACGTTGATAATGGGTGCTCTGCTGGTTCAGGGATGCAATGCATTCGGTGCGTTTGGATGTGGCGAATTACAGTCAAAGGCCACCTTTGGCAGCCACGAACTGATGGCAGATCAGCGTACGGTGCTCTTTGCAGCAGAGCAGGAATATTTCTACTCGTGCGAGTATTGTGCCGAATGTACGCAGCGCGTCATATCCAAAGGTAGCTGGGCGATTGGCACCTACGATATTGTCTCCAACCAAGTTAATATTTTGCAGCGCTTTCAGAACCGCGATCGCACAAGACAGGCCTGGCGGATTGTCTCTTTGGCTGGTTCAAGGGCCTTAGTACAGGGAAACTCCTACTATTTGCTTAACATTCCTACCCGTCAATTAACGCCGTTGCCAATCGAAGCGGAATTGGCGCAACTGAGCATAGCCGAGCAATATCCGCCCAGCGATCCTCAGCTACTCGATGCAGCAGGAACACTGTTGATCACGCTAGATGTGGAGGAAAAGCAGACCTTAAACACCTATGAAGTCCAGTCGTGGGTGCGCCATGGCAATGGCGACTACACGCGGTTGGGCCGCCATAGTGGCATAAGTCAACAGCAGGACAGCATCTACTGGTGGGATCTTGAAACTCGTCAGCCCATCGCCTATAGCGTGACAACGCAAACGCTTCAGCCCATCTCAGAGCAGCAGTATCAGAATGTTCTAGCGAACGCCACAACGCCTGAACCGGCAGTTCACATTCAACCTCAGCTACACCCCAGCGCTCACTTTCATATTGGCCGTCGGCAGGGGAATGAGTGGAGGTATGAATTGTCGTCCATCACAGCAGCAGATCTAGGTTGGTAGTCTAACGGGGGACGATTGCGCTCCCTCGCAGAGTGCGTCCACGACCATCAGGGCCTGGATAGCCTAATGCCGCAACCACAGGGCGAGCCGCTTGGTCAGGCGCAACTCTTTATCTACTACCGCCGCACCCGCTCGCGAATCCGCCCCGCCAGCTGCTTGGCCTCAGGAATTGGCAGCAGAAATGCCCCCACAGTAAACACCAACAGCCCCACCCCGCCGGGGATCACCAGCTGCAGGGCCAGCACCCCAAAACCCTCGGTGCCCAGCCAAATTTCTAGCCCCTGGAGGGTGCCCCAGGCGGCGGTGCCAGCGCCAAAGCTTAAGAGGGTGAGAAGGGCGATCGCACCCCCCCATTCCCGCAGCGGCAGCCCCCGCAGCCTGCGGTGCAAAATTACCGTCAGCGCCAGGGTCGAAAACACATTCACCCCTACCGTGGCCAGCACTAGCCCCGGTGCCCCCAGCCAGCGAATGAAGAAAAAGTCCAGCACCCCGTTCAGCACAATGTTGATCAGGCTGATGCGAAAGGGCGTCTGGCCATCCCCCAGGGCGTAAAACACCCGCACCAGCACATCGCGGGCCAGGTACACAAACATGCCGATGCCGTAGACCATCAGCACTGAAGTCACTAAATTCGAGGCCTCCTGGTCGAACGCCCCCCGCTCGTAGATCACCCGCACGATCGGCAGCGCCAGCACCACAAACAGCGCCCCCAATGGCAGCATAGTCAGCGCCGTGAACAGCAGGCTCTGGCGAATGCGAGTCTTTAGCTCCGGCCAGTGCTCTGGCGCGGCCAGGCGGGCAAACATCGGCAAAAACGGCACCAAAATCACGTTGGAGATAATCCCCAACGGCGTCTGCACCAGCAGATTCGCGTAGCTCAGCGCCGCCGCCGTACCGGGGATAAACGAGGCAAAGAACAGGTCGGTAAACAGGTTGATTTGCAGCATCCCCGACGACAGGGTAGCGGGCACCAGCACCCGCATCACCTCGCGCACGCCCGGTATCGACCAGTCGAAGCGCAGGCGCGGTCGGCCCAGCCCCGACTTCCACAGCGCTGGAATCTGGGCCAGCCACTGCAACACCGCCCCGCCCAGGGTGCTCGCCGCCAGCACCGCGCCGCCCAACATAAAGAATTCTGGGCTGGCAATGTCGCGCCCGATCGCCCCGTACAACACCCCCAGCCCCACCAGCACCGCCCCGCTGGAGAAAATCGGGCTGATGGAGGGCAGCCAGAACTGGCTGTCGGCATTCAGCGCCCCAAAGCCAATGCCAATCAGCCCCGCCAGCAGGGCCATGGGCGACATAATCCGCAGCTGGAGCACAGCGATGTCGCGGGCGACGGTGTCGGTCACCGAGAGGCCGGGGGCGATCGCGTCAATGATCCCCCCCGCCAGCGCAAACAGCAGCACCGACACCGCAATCAAGATCAGCCCCACCAGGGTGTTGACCGCCTCGATCAGTTTGGCGGTATCTTTGCGGTCCTGCCGCGCCACCACGCTGACGATCGCACTGTGAAACGGCCCGTTGATGCCCCCCAGCAAAATCAGCAAAAAGCCGGGAATAATGTAGGCAAAGCTGTAGGCGTCGGCCACCGGCCCCACCGCAAAGGCCGCCCCGATCGCCTGCTGGCGAAACAGCCCCACAAACTTGCTGAGAATGGTGGCCACGGCCACAATACCGGCAATATTGGCCAAAGAACGAGAGGGTTTTGCGTCTGACACAGGGCCTCGCCGGGGGAAACAGCATCGGGGCCACGGTCAGCCCCCAGAACCATCCCCCATTTAACTGCATAATTGAACTAGTACTTGACCAAGCTGGGGGTGATCGAGGGTAGGTCTAGGGTGAGCGGTTCACGGTCTACGGTTCACGGTTTGAGGTATACGGCAGCCCTGCCAAGGTGGGGCAGATTTAGGAGACGATCCCTGGAATTGGCTGCTATGAAATTTCATTCTTATCCCGAAACAGACTCCCTCTATATCAGTCTGCTAGACAAGCCCAGTGTCGCCTCTCAAGAGGTGGCAAGCGGTATAGTGCTGGATTTTGACGCAGAGGGCCATTTGGCCGGTCTAGATATTGATCATGCCAGCCAAGTAGCCGATCTATCCAAGCTCGAGGCCAATGCCTTACCGATAGCCTCGCTGACCCTGGCTGGGCAATCCTTTACGGCAGAAACACCAGCATAATCTGCCTGATCCAACCCATTCGAACGTGCTGCCCGAAAAGCATGCCAAACCGCCGCGATAAAATCAGAGCAGTCCCGACTCAGATGCGATCGCTTGGCCATTCAGCTGCCCAAATTTGAGCCCCCCGCAGGCTACCGCCCCCAGGCTGATGACACCAGCTCGGAAACCGATTTGCTGTGCTTTTATCTGCTGCGGCAGAAAACTGTGGCTCAACGTTTACAGATGGGGGCTCAACTCACTCGCAGTGCCCGGCAGTTTTCCATCAATTGCTTTCGTCAGCGGTTTGCACACCTGGCACCGCCGCAGTTTGCCCGCAAGCTGGCTGAGGCTTGGCTGCAAGAGCACTGCCCACTAGACTACGTGCCAGGGGGATCAGAGATGTCGTGGATTCAAGACTCGATTCAGCTAGCGGCGGATCTTCACACCATTTTGGAGACTCAGGGTATTCCATACTATGTGACTGAGGGAGTGGCGGCGATCGCCTACGGTGAGTCTCGCACAACGCAAGATCTAGACGTGGTGCTGTTTATTCCTAGAGGGGCGATACCCGACCTGGCGAAGGTACTTGAACAGGCAGGCTTCTACGTGCCAGGGGCCGAAGATACCACAGCTGGTCGCATGCGAACGCTACAGGTCACGCAAGTCGATACTATTTCACGGGCTGATTTGGTTATAGCCGATGCAACTCCCTACGAGCAGCTAAAGTTTGAGCGGCGGCAGGCTTACCCGCTAACCGATGGAACACCGATCTTTTTGGCATCGCCAGAAGATATTGTGGTGAACAAACTGCTTTGGGGGCAGCAGAGCCAATCTCAAAAGCAGTGGCGGGATGTACTGGGCGTTTTGAAGGCGCAGTACGACAGTTTGGACTACGAATACATGCACCGCTGGGCGGCGGAATTTGCTCTATCCGAGTTGCTGGAGCAGGCAACGTTAGAAGCTGGGGTGCGGGCGATCGCCGATCGGCAGTGGGCCACCGCTACCTACCCCGTTGTGTGCCGTGCCTTTGCGATCGCTCAAGCTCGGGGCCGCACCACCCAGCCCAGCCCCGAGCTAGATGTCGCCGAGGGCAGTCAGTACGTGCTGGTTCAAAATAGAACCGAGCAGACCCTGACGGTGGTGGTGAAACTGGGCGATCGCGCGATCGCTGAATTCGACACCACCGGAGCCGTACTCAGCGCCAGCCCTGCGCTGCAGGACCGGCGGCAGTGGCAGCAGGTTGCTGCACGACTACAACAGTAAACATTTGCACTCAATCCTGGGTAGTCTAGCCATGGTCAATTGGATTAGGACATTCAGCAACCCCAGGAACATTCAAACGTTTGAACGTTCCTAAGGAACTTGTCCTAACCAGACTGGCTACAGCTATATGTCTCGATAGACCCGCGCCGTCGCCACCGTTCACCATGCTACCTACTACCCAAAAGCCAAAACCGAAGCACCGCCGCCGCCTGATTGCCCTGATTGTGGGGGGCTTACTGGTGACCAGCTTTCCATTTTTGGTGGTGGGCGGTCTGCTGGCCAAAACCAACTGGGATGAGTGGCAGCACTGTCGGGGCTACACCCAGTTCAACTTCAGCCAGTGGAACGATCCGACCCTCAGTGCCGCTCCAACCTACGTTCGCCTTTGCATGGTGGATGACCTGGTGGATAAGTACATTCTGATGGGCAGATCCCAGGCTGACGTGATTGAGCTGCTAGGTTCTCCAGAGCCTGAAACCAGCTTTTCAGACTACGATATGGTCTACGTGTTGGGGCCAGAGCGCAGTTTCATCAGCATTGACTACGAATGGTTGGTGATTAAACTCGATGCCGCAGGCCACGTCAACGAAGCCAAAATTGTGACTGACTAGGGCGCTGCGGCTCCAGACCTGGGGGTTTAGCGATACTGTATCGATTCGCCAAGGGCTCTGGCTTTGGCAGGACTAGCCATAAATTCTATCTGGCTACACCTGATTGGTTGAGGGCAAACCACCGTTTGCCCCTATCGTTTGACCTGCTGGATATCGGGGGCGTGGAATTCGGATTCGGTAGCAATGGCGATCGCGCTATCGGCCATTCCTTTCCCCGTTTTAACAGTTAGACAATAAAAGTCCTGGCTCAACTACCCCGAAGAACCAGGACTCTTGAGAAGCGGAGAGTCTCCATCCGTCTCAAGCTTGGGAGGTGGCAGCGGGCGAATGTAGAGAGCCACCGCACACCTCAAGTTATTCAAAATTTTGAAACGAAGACTCTGCTTGTGGATAAGTCTTTTTTTGCATGGGCGTATCCCCCTAAGGACACGCCGGAGATGAGCCCAATTTTGCCTTCCCTTTTCCTAGAAGAGGGCTAGGGGTCACGACTCTTAAAGGCCTTTGGCAGTTTTGTTCGACAACGGGAAGTTTTGCGCTAAAACACTGGGCCGACGGCAGAGATACCCAGAGGGCGGGATGGGTTTTCCAACTCGGCTAACCCATCCCTGACCCTCCTAAGAGGGGATTAGGAACCCAGAATTGTAGGGTGGGCAGTGCCCACCCTACGGTTGGCCTCGCTAGCCAAAGCGGCTAGAGGTTGAAGCAATCAGGAACGCGGCGTAAGTGAGGATGTAGCCCACGGTGAAGTGAGCCAGACCCACCACGCGACCCTGGATGATTGACATAGCAACGGGCTTGTCCTTCCAGCGAACCAGGTTCGCCAGAGGAGTGCGCTCGTGGGCCCAGGCCAGAGTTTCAATTAGCTCCTGCCAGTAGCCCCGCCAGGAGATCAAGAACATGAAGCCCGTCGCCCAAACCAGGTGCCCAAAGAGGAACATCCAGGCCCAAACCGCCAGGTTATTCATGCCGTAGGGGTTATAGCCGTTGATCAGCTGCGAGCTGTTAAGCCACAGGTAATCGCGGAACCAGCCCATCAGGTAGGTCGAGTTTTCGTTGAACTGAGCCACGTTGCCCGACCACAGCGCCAGATGCTTCCAGTGCCAGTAGAAGGTGACCCAACCAATGGTGTTGAGCATCCAGAACATCGCCAGGTAGAACGAATCCCAGGCGGAGATGTCGCAGGTGCCGCCACGGCCGGGGCCGTCGCAGGGGAAGCTGTAGCCGAAGTCTTTTTTGTCGGGCATCAGCTTGGAGCCGCGGGCATCCAGAGCACCCTTGACCAGAATCAGGGTAGTGGTGTGCAGACCCAGGGCGATCGCATGGTGAACCAGGAAGTCGCCAGGGCCAATATTCAAGAACAACGAGTTTTTGCTGTTGTTGATGGCATCTAGCCAACCGCCGAGCCACACGTTGCCGTGGTTGGGCCAGGCCGTCGTCGCAATGCTGTCGGGGTTGGACAGGAGAGTATCCATACCGTAGAGCAGCTTGCCGTGGGCAGCCTGTACCCACTGGGCAAACACTGGTTCCACCAGAATTTGCTTCTCAGGGGTGCCAAAGGCGACCACCACATCGTTGTGCACGTACAGACCCAGGGTGTGGAAACCCAGGAACAGCGACACCCAGCTCAGGTGGGAGATGATCGCTTCCTTGTGCTCCAGCACGCGGTACAGCACGTTGTTTTCGTTGGCCTTTGGATCGTAGTCGCGCACCAGGAAGATCGCCCCGTGGGCAAAGGCCCCCACCATAATGAAGCCAGCGATGTACTGGTGGTGGGTATACAGCGCCGCCTGGGTGGTGTAATCCTTGGCGATAAACGCGTAGGACGGTAGCGAATACATGTGCTGCGCCACCAGCGATGTCACCACACCCAGGCAGGCCAGGTGCCAGCCCAGCTGGAAGTGCAGCGAGTTGTTGTAGGTGTCGTAGATGCCCTTGTGACCTTCACCCAGCAGACCGCCAAAGGGGGTACCTTCGGGGGGACGGTGGGCATTCATGATGGTCTTCATGTCGTGGCCAATACCGAAGTTTGTCCGGTACATGTGGCCAGCCACGATGAACAGCACCGCGATCGCCAGGTGGTGATGGGCAATGTCTGTCAGCCACAGCGCGTCGGTTTGAGGATGGAACCCACCCAGGAAGGTGAGAATCGCCGTCCCGGCCCCATCGCTGCTGTTGAAGATGTGGCTGGGGGTATCGGGGTTCTGGGCGTAGACCCCCCACTGACCGGTGAAGAACGGCTTCAACCCGGCGGGGTGAGGCCGCACCGACAGGAAGTTGTCCCAGCCCACGTGCTGGCCCCGCGCTTCGGGGATGGCCACGTGAATCAAGTGACCGGCCCAGGCCAAGGAGCTAACCCCAAACAGGCCCGCCAGGTGATGGTTCAGGCGCGATTCGGCGTTCTTGAACCAGGCCAGGCTAGGCCGAAACTTAGGTTGCAGGTGTAGCCAACCCGCGAACAGGAACACCGCCGACAAAATCAGCAGGAACATCGCCCCGCCGTAGAGGTCGGCATTGGTGCGCATACCGATGGTGTACCACCAGTGGTACACCCCAGAAAAGGAAATGTTAACCGGGTAACTGGCCCCCGCCTGGGTGAAGGCATCCACAGCGGGCTGACCAAATTGTGGATCCCAGATCGCGTGGGCGATCGGTTTCACACCCAGTGGGTCTTTCACCCACTGCTCAAAGTTGCCTTGCCAGGCGACGTGGAACAGGTTGCCCGAAGTCCACAAAAAGATGATTGCCAGGTGGCCAAAGTGCGAAGCAAAAATCTTTTGGTAAAGATTCTCCTCCGTCATGCCGTCGTGGCTTTCAAAATCGTGGGCCGTGGCAATCCCGTACCAGATCCGCCTTGTGGTCGGATCTTGGGCCAAGTCCTGGCTAAATTTAGGGAATTTAGTTGCCATGAATCAAAACAGGTTTGATGTACGAATGGGTCAGAAAACGCAATTCGTGAAAATCAGTGGATTGGGCCAGTTTTGGGGCGCACCGCGGTGCGCCCCAACGGGAACCCCATGACCAAACGGGTCATCCCACCGAAATTATCCTGGCCAGGAAGAAGGCCCACGTTGTGGCAATTCCTCCTAGCAGATAGTGGGCCACACCCACGGCCCGACCTTGGGTGATGCTCAGGGCACGGGGCTGAATAGCCGGAGCCAGCTTCAGCTTGCTGTGCGCCCAAACAATCGATTCGATCAGCTCTTGCCAGTAGCCGCGACCGCTGAACAAGAACATCAAGCTAAAGGCCCACACAAAGTGCGCCCCCAGGAACATCAGCCCGTAGGCCGATAGCGCCGACCCGTAGGAGCCGATTACCTGGGAAGCCTGAGCCCAGAGGAAGTCGCGCAGCCAGCCGTTGATGGTGATGGCGCTGGCCGCAAAGTTGCCGCCGGTAATGTGCGACACCCCGCCATCGGGCGACACCGTACCCCACACATCCGACTGCATCTTCCAGCTGAAGTGGAAAATCACAATCGAGATGCAGTTGTACATCCAGAACAGACCCAAGAAGACATGATCCCAAGCCGAGACTTGGCAGGTGCCGCCCCGACCCGGCCCGTCGCAGGGGAACCGGAAGCCCAGGTCGCCCTTGTCGGGAATCAGCCTGGAGCTGCGGGCAAACAGCACGCCCTTGAGCAGAATCAGCACCGTCACGTGGATGGTGAAGGCGTGGATATGGTGCACCATGAAGTCGGCAGTGCCCAGAGGGATGGCCGCCATGGCCACCTTGCCGCCGACGGCGACTAAGCCACCGTCAAACACCGGACTGACCCCAGCGAGGGCATTGGGCGCAGTGTTACCTGCCGCCGCCCCATGGATACCTTGGATCCATTGAGCAAAGACCGGCTGCAGGTTAATGGCCGTATCCGAGAACATATCCTGGGGCCGACCCAGCGCTCGCATGGTGTCGTTGTGAATGTATAGCCCAAAGCTGTGGAAGCCCAGGAAGATACAGACCCAGTTGAGGTGCGAAATGATCGCATCCCGGTGGCGCAACACGCGATCGAGGTTGTTGTTGACATGCACCGAGGGCTCATAGTCACGCACCATGAAGATGGCTGCGTGGGCCGCCGCACCGCAGATCAAGAAGCCGCCAATCCACATGTGGTGGGTAAACAGCGACAGCTGAGTCGGGTAATCGGTAGCCAGGTACGGGTAGGGCGGCATCGAGTACATGTGCTGGGCCACGATGATGGAGAGTGACCCCACCCAGGCCAGGTTCCACGACAGCTGGGCATGCCAGGAGGTCGTGAAAATTTCGTACATACCCTTGTGACCTTCGCCAGTGAAGGGCCCTTTGTGGGCCTCCAGCACCTCTTTGAAACTGTGGCCAATGCCCCAGTTGGTGCGATAGAAGTGGCCCGCCACGATAAACAGCACGGCCAACGCCAGGTGGTGGTGGGCCGTATCCGACAGCCACAGCCCGCCGGTTTGGGGGTTGAGCCCACCTTTGAAAGTGAGGAAGTCGGCATAGACTCCCCAGTTCAGGGTGAAGAAAGGCTTTAGCCCCTCGGCAAAGCCGGGGTATAGATCGGCCATCAGGGCCTTATTGAGGATCCACTCGTGGGGTAGGGGAATGGCCGCTACCGAGTCAATCACTCGACCGCCGATGGTGAGGGGACGACCCGCATCGATCGCATCCAGACAGGCGTTCACCGGCAGCGACACGTGGATCTGCTGCCCCGCATAGCCCAGGCAGCCCAAACCCAGCAGCCCGGCTAGATGGTGGTTCATCATCGATTCCACGTTTTGGAACCACTCAAGCTTAGGAGCCCGCTTGTGGTAGTGGAACCACCCGGCAAACAGCATTAGCCCAGCCATTACCAGCGCCCCGATGGCGGTGCAGTAGAGCTGGAAGCCGTTGGTAATGCCGTTGGCCCGCCACATCTGGAACAGACCAGAGGTGATCTGAATGCCGTGGAAGCCACCGCCCACATCGGCGTTGAGAATGTCTTGGCCAAAGATGGGCCAAACCACCTGGGCACTGGGCTTAATGCCGGTGGGGTTGGTGAGCCAAGCCTCGTAGTTGGAGAACTTGGCACCGTGGAAGTACATGCCGCTCAGCCAGATGAAAATGACGGCTAAGTGACCGAAGTGAGCACTGAAGATCTTCCGCGAAATATCTTCCAGGTCACTGGTGTGACTGTCAAAGTCGTGGGCGTCGGCGTGCAGGTTCCAAATCCAGGTGGTGGTTTTGGGCCCCTTGGCCAACGTGCGGTCGAAGTGGCCGGGCTTGCCCCATCGCTCAAATGAGACGGGCACCGGATCTTTATCAACCACGACCCTGACTTTTTGTCCCGGTTCAGGGGGACTTATGGTCATGGGACTCTCCTCTCTTCTACTCGAAAATACAGAGCGGATAAAGGCGCTTCCTACTACAGAGACAGATATGAACTGAGCTATAGAAAGCTTGAATAGGCTGTTGGGAAAGCGTTTTGAGCAGTACAAACTGGCCCTGCTGCGATCGCATCTCCACCAGAAGGCCGACAGAGACACCTGAGAACAGAGGGCTACAGTTCTAACAGCCGCGATTGGGGAATACTCAAACCGCCTGAAAGTGCAATCAGAGGGCCGAATAGTCTGCAATCGACGGCAGGTTAAGTAATAACCTACAGAATCACCGACGCCCTTGGTAAGCGAAGTTTTCACAAGTTAATAACTCTGAAAAGAGTATATTCGGCCCTCGTTTTCCTCGCTGGGCAGGCCAGTTGACGACCGATTATTTCTTGTGATTAGAGAATTTTGGGGCGATGGCCTCCCCTGCCGAACTCACCAGTCAGCCACCATTTAGTACGCTTTAGATATAGCGACCCTGCATGAATTGTGAGAATTTGTAGGGTAGGCGTCCCGTTTGCATGGGCAAGATGCCCGTCCTACCTCCTATGAATTAACTTGGATTGCTATAGATACAGATCAACGGCTGACGGCCTGATGCATTTCCCGTTGAGATGAGGCAACGGCCTGAATAACGGTACTGCCATAGATTTTTGAGCACAAAATTTGACCAGAAATAGACCGTCTCAATGAGTCTATTCCTGGTCAACTGGGTCGCCAGCGCAGTGCTTTTAGCGCAGCGCAGCTGAGGGGCTAATAGCTACAGACAATCGCCAGGGGCCGCCCTAGCTCTGGCGCACCAGGGCGGCTTCCCCTGGCACGGGGGCGCGCAGGTCAGAGCGGGTTAGTTCTGGGGTGTGGCTGTATACCGACCCCAGCAGAATGTCCAGACAGCCAGCGGCACGGGCGCGCTCGATCGCCCGGTGGGTAATGAGATCGCCCACATTCAAAATCACCTGGTCGTGCCCATCGAGAATTACCCGTGTGACTGGCCGACCGAGGGCACCCTGAATGCGGCGGCTTTCGATGAACTGCTGCAGCTGCAGCCGAGCCTTGAGCGCCTGACGCTGGCAGGCAACCCACAGAGTGACGGCTTCACTTTGCAGCTGACTAGCGCCGGTTTGCAGTTGCCGACCGGCGATCGCAGAGGTAGACCCCAGCCGCTCGTTGGTCTTCACCAGGCTCTGGCCTGTGCCCTGGCGATAGGCCTCGTCCAGACTGAGCCCGGTGGACAGCATCAGCGGCTGCTCGTGGTGATGGGCGCGGGCGCGCTCTAGTACCGGCTCGGTGACGATTTGGCCTGCCGCTACGATTACCAGGCCAGCGGGAGTGCGCACTGTGGCGTTGGCCCGGCGACCGAGGGTTTGCTCAACCGCTGGCTTAGCCAACCAGTCCCTGGTCTGCTTCAGCAGCTCAGCACTGATGTCTCCGCCAGTGGCTCGATAGAGTTCGTCGAGCACCCCGGCAGTATCGGCCATGGCGAGCACTTCAGTGGTGACTACTGCCCCCTCGGCAATCAGCAGATTGCCCTCGAGGATGTAGACGTCGCGGGTGACGGTTTTGCCCAGGGCGTGAGCGCGCTGCCGCTCAGGATCGATGGTGGCGTTGGTTACGGTCGCCAGGGTGTCTTGCTGTAGGCCTTTAAGATCGCGGTTGGCTTGCTCTGTCGCCGCCTGGAGCTGCCGCTGGGCCTGCTCAGACGCCCGCTGAAACTGCTCCTTAGCAGTCTGGGTGGCGGCCTGAATGCGATCGCTCGCCTCCTGGCCAATGTCACCACCCGTAGCCCGGTACAGGCGATCGAGCACGGCGTTGTCGGTAGCTTGCTGCACCTCTAAAACGGTCACCTCCACACCGGGGGGAATGACCACCACGCCCTGGGTGTTGACCACGGCGGCCTGGGTCGTTTTGCCTAGGGCATAGACGCCCTGCTCCTCAGGGCTGATGACCGCATTGGTGATGGAGATTTCGGCGTTGCGGCGGGCCAGATCGTACTGCTGGCTGGCGGCCAGGGTCATGGTTTCCCAGTCTTTTTGGGCGGTGGCGGCGGCGGCTTGCAGCCTCTCGCTGGTGTAGGTAGTTGCCTCCTGGAGTTTGGTGCCGGTGAACTGACCGGCTTCTTGCAGGCGATCGCCCGCCGACTGTAGCGCACCAAGCACCCCTCCCACCTGCTCCTGCATCAGGTCAGCGGTTTCGGGCACCACAAAGGCTACATCCTCACCGATGGTTAGGGTTTGCAGGGCGGGCACAAACGATCGCCCCGAGTAGGCATCGGCAAACAGGCCGCCTGACACCTCATAGCCCTCCACCAGTCCCGTCGTCTCATCAAAGAAAACATCAACCATCGTGCCCAGGTTGCGACCGTCGGTGGTCATGATTTTGGTGCCCCGCAGCACGTTGTTCTCCTTAAGCAGAGCCTTGATGCGGCTGAGGGTTCTAGCCGGTACCACGGCACTCTTGTCGGCGGTGACAATCCCGCTGGGGCCAATGGCTGTTACCGACGACAGCGGTAGAACACGAGCGCTCTTAAACCAGCCCGCTTCGGCTACCAAAAACCCCAGCACCTGGTTGGTTTCGTGGTCAAAGATTAGATCGCGCACCGAGACCAGCGTCTTACCGGTGTCGTAGGCAAAAACTGATTTCCCTAAAATGTCGCTACCTTGGCGCATGGTTACTCCTTGAATGAATTAGGTTTTGTGGGTTGAGGTGTTGCTAAAACGTCGAATTACACCGGGACGTTGGCTGAGCAGCCACCTAGCGCAAACATGTCTGCAAACTGGGCCTTGGGCCTCTAAAGCGGAGGAGGCTCGGTAGAACCACCGGCTGCGGGCCGAGGCGAAGCGGGCTCGGCAGAACCACCGGCTGCGGGGCGAAGCTGAGGGCCAATCTCCGGCACAAAATCGGTGTAGCCTTTATACTCCAGGGTGCCGAAGCCTGCGATCGCCACTGCCAGCACCGCAAAACTCCACAAAAAACCAGAGTTAGAACGTTTTCCTACTAGCCTGGGCATTAACTTACTCCTTATTTACTCCAAAAACACTGCACAAGGATCCACAGCCGCAAGCCCGGCTGTGACAGGGAACGAGTTTTCTAAAACCTTTTGTCGCCGACCCTGCTGGTCAGCCATCTACAGACACACAGTCAACACACAGGGATCCATATTCGGCAGCAGCAGAGCAACGTCTGCACCAACTCCTAACGGCGATAATGGACGCTGCTGCTGACCGAATACTCTTCATACTACGCTTAACAAAATGAAATACTCTCTGCAAAAAGGCAGAAAAAGAGCTATTGCTTAACGGCTATTGACGGGGTGGATTCACCAAAATACCCAGAATTTCATCGATATTGGTGCTATTTCCCATAAGCTACGCCTATGCTAGGCCCAGCAGGCCGCCAAGCGGGATGGCCTGGGTTAAATCTAAACCGCCTGAGCCGTTGGGCTAGCGCTTTGGCAGACTGACCGGGCGCACCGGGGAAATCTCTCTGCCGCGATCGCCCCAGGTGGTGTACATTATGAGAAAATTGTGACAAGTATTTAAGCAAAACCCATTTAGGAGGCTATGCCCTATGGACTGGCGTGTTGTTGTCGTTTTACTGCCAATTATCGTGGCCGGTAGCTGGGCTGTGTTTAACATCGGTCGGGCCGCCCTGGGGCAGCTACAGGACTTCCTCAATCGGGAAGCCTAGGGTCTGAGTCAACTGCAACCAAGGCGCAGTGGTCAAGTCCAGCGCAAGCGGGCGAGGCGATTGCCTCGCACCATAGCAGCGACCCCGAGGATACCCAGCTGGAGTTGGGCGGCCTCGGGGTTAGCTATTGCTCAAGGTAATGGTTATAGAGCTAACTGCTTGAGCTGGGGCATCAGCTGCCCAAAGGCAATACCCCGGTGGCTGTTGGCATCTTTTTGCTCGGGCAACATTTCGGCAAAGCTCTTGCCCAGGGCGGGCAGATAAAAGATCGGGTCGTAGCCAAAGCCCCCCGCGCCACGGGGCTCCAACAAAATTTCGCCGGGGCAAATGCCCTCGGTTTCGAGCACGATGTCGCCCTTGGGGTTGGCCAGGGCTAAGGCGCAGACAAACTGGGCGCTGCGATCCCCGGCATCGCCCTGCCCCTCGCCCGCTGCGGCCAATTCCTTTAGCAGGCGATCGATTCTGGCCTGGTCGCTGTCGGCGTAGCGGGCTGAGTAAACGCCGGGGGCACCGCCGAGGGCGTTTACCTCTAGGCCCGAATCATCGGCGATCGCCCACTGCCCCAGAGCCTTGGCTACCCCTGCCGCCTTGAGCCGCGCATTTTCTAAAAACGTGGTGCCGGTCTCTTCTATATCGATCGCATCGGGCTTGAGCTGGAGATCCCAGCCCAGAGCGCCCAGATACACCTGCATCTCCTTTAGCTTGCCGGGGTTTCCGGTGGCAACAACAACCGTGGGCATCGACAACACATCCCCAAAACGTAGGCTATGGGTCGATTGTAGTGCCTGGTTCGCTGGGCAAAGGGCCCGCCACCGCAGACTGGGCCCAAAAGTATTGCAGCTCATTCCAATTAAAAAATTCAATGGCAGGGCTGAACGCCCCCTGACCAAGGCCGTCTCGCCAAATCCCTAAGCGCGACATTACCTGGAACACTCTAAACCTGGTAGCGTGGTGAACAGTATGCCATTGCAAAGGTTTTGCCCTTGAACCCCGAGCGCCCCGCTAAAGGCTCCAAATACTGGACGCTTGCCCCTTACGTACGGCGCGAGTGGCCGACTATCCTGCAGGCGTTGTTTGGCACCATCGTTTTTGTCTCCTTTTGGCCCATACTGGCCTGGCTGTCGGGGAACATTTTGGCCCAGCTGGCGGCGGGTAACGTGCCGGTGGTGGCTCGGTTCATTGCCATTACCATGGCCGGGTTCGCGCTGCAAAAAATTGGTCAATACATCCAAGACTCGCTGATGGCCAGGGCTGCCCTGGAGGTGGCCTTTAACCTGCGTCGCGATGTGTACACCCACATTCACCGGCTCAGCCTCACCTACTTTGAGCGCAGCCAAACCGGCGATCTGTCCTACCGGCTGACCGAAGACATCGATCGCATTGGCGAGGTCGTGCAAAAGCTGTTCCACGACTTTCTGCCCTCGGTGCTGCAGCTGGTGGTGGTACTGGGGTACATGGTCTATCTCAACTGGCAGCTGACTCTGACGGCGATCGTGCTGGTGCCAATTCTGGCGGTGCTGGCGGGGTGGTTTGGCGAGCAAATGCTGAAATTTTCCCGGCGCAGCCAAAACCTGGTCTCCGACCTGTCGTCGCTGGTTACCGAAGTCTTTAGCGGCATTCGCCTGGTGCGGGCCTTTGCCGCCGAAGATTACGAGGTCGAGCGCTTTACCCACGAGGCCGAGAAAAACCGCCAGGCCAAGTACAAGGCCGCCTGGCTCCAGGCGGTGCAGTACCCGGTAGTGGGCTTTACCTACGCTGTGGTGGTGATGCTCATTTTGCTGGTGGGCACCTGGCAGATTTCCCAGGGCAACCTCACTGGAGCCTCCTTTGGCAGCTACGTGGTCGCCGCCCTGATGCTGATTGACCCGGTCAACCACGTGATCATCAACTACGGCGAGTTTAAGCAGGGCGAGGCCTCTGTGGATCGCGTCATTGAGCTGCTGGAGATTGAGCCAGCGGTGCGCGAGCTACCCACGGCGACCGTTCTACCCAAGGTCACCGGGCGGGTCGAGTACCGCAACGTCACCTTTGGCTACGACACAGACGAACCCGTCCTGCGCAACCTCGATCTGCTGGCGCTCCCCGGCGAAAAAATTGCCCTGGTGGGCTCCTCCGGCGCGGGCAAATCGACCCTGGTCAACCTGCTGCCTCGCTTCTATGACCCCCAGGCGGGCAAAATTTTCATTGACGATGTGGATGTGGCCACCGTCACCCTGCGCAGCCTGCGGCGACAGATCGGCATTGTGCCCCAGGAAACTACGCTGTTTTCCGGTACGATCGCCCAAAATATCGCCTTTGGCCAAAAAGATTTTGACATTGAAGCCGTGGAAGCGGCGGCCCGCATTGCCAACGCCCACGACTTTATCAGCCAGTTTTCCCAGGGGTACTACACCTGGATGGGTGAACGAGGGGTGAATCTCTCGGGGGGGCAGCGGCAACGGGTGGCGATCGCCCGTGCAGTCCTCCTCAACCCCCGCATTTTGATCTTGGATGAGGCCACGTCAGCGCTGGATGCCGAGTCTGAAGCGCTGGTGCAGGAGGCGCTGGAGCGGCTGATGGGCGATCGCACTGTCTTTATCATTGCCCACCGGCTGGCCACCGTGCGCGACGCCGATCGCATTCTGGTGATGGAAAAGGGCCAGGTGATTGAATCGGGCACCCACAGCGAGCTGTTGGCCAACCAGAGCCGCTACGCCCAGTTCTACGCCCAGCAGTTTGCGGGCAGCGGCCAGGGGTAGAGCCAAGGGTAGAAACTCTACCCCCCTGCTGTCACCTCACCCGCTCAGGTATTAACCTGGAGTAAGTAATTATTCCTGGTTTACCATGGCATCGCCCCCGGCCACGGGCCTTGGCCCCACCTCAGAAAAAGTAGTTTATCGGGATGGGTGGGGCGATCGCCTGTTCATCTGGCTGTTTAGCCGCAAAATGGCCAAGGCTCTGGGCAAAGACACCGCCCGCAGCGGCTACAACGGCTTTGTCGATCTTTCCACCCAGATTATGCAGGGCCGCAATGCCCAGCAGCAGCAGGCTCTAGTGGCAGTGGTGCTGAAATCCTTAGTGCCTAGTCAGGTACTCTGGCTGATTCGCAATCTGTTTTCGCCCACTCAACTGGTGTGCGAACTCAACGCCTGGTTCGCCACGCAGCTCTTTGAATGGCTGGTTGGCCCCTGCGATGTCAAAACCGTAGAATTTACCGACGAGCAAGGCCAGCTTCGGCAACAGCGCAGCGGCGTCCACATCAAAAAGTGCCGCTATCTGGATGAAAGCCGCTGCGTCGGTATGTGCGTCAACATGTGCAAGCTGCCCACCCAGCGCTTCTTCACCGAAGACTTCGGCATTCCCCTCACCATGGTGCCGAACTTTGAAGACTTTAGCTGCGAGATGATCTTCGGCCAGCCGCCGCCGCCGCTGGAGACTGAGGATGCCTATAAGCAACCGTGTCTTATCGACCACTGCTCTCTGGCCACCCGAGATCCTCAGCCTTGCCCTAAGGTCAGGCATTGAAAGATTCCTCTAGGGTCTGTTCATACTCTTCAAGCGCGGCCAGTACTGACTCCAGCTCCTGTCGATTCGCCTCGCTAGGGTCTAATTGGTATTGGATTTGGGCTTTCTGATAGCGTACTTCCTGTCGATTTCGTCGAGTCTCCTGTCGATCTCGGCGAGCTTCGCGTTCTGTTCTCTCAACCTCGCGTTCTCCTGCTTCAATCTCGCGGTTTCCTTCTCGATTTCGACGGTTCCACTCAACGCCGAAATTAGCCAGTGCAGCCAGGAGGGCTGCCAGGGTGAGTCGGTTGCTCCAGAGCTGGGGCTGGGCGACGATGCTGAGGAATCGGAAGTCTTGTTCGTCATAAAACCTTAGGAACGCGACAGCGATCGCTAAAACAGTGACTAAGCTACCAGGCAGCAAGCCCAGAAAGTTAATCCACACCTGACGATTGAATAGCTCCATTCTAAGCGATCGCCCCTGGCCGGATGGATGTGGCTATTTTAGTGGAGGTGAGGAAGGTGGGGGAGATGGGGAAGGTGGGGAAAAGCGGGGCAGATTAGCTTGAGCCACTTAAACGCAATAGGAGAAAAAATCGCTAGTGTAATCAGCAGTACAATATCCTCTGGTTTGCTGGCGGTTCCTACATCCATGATTGAAGTTGAGCACCTGAGTAAGACCTACGGGTCTACTACGGCCATTCAAGACATCACCTTTGGGGCACAGCCCGGTGAGATTCTCGGCTTTTTGGGGCCGAACGGGGCGGGTAAAACCACCACTATGCGAATCTTGGCGGGGTATCTGCCAGCCTCTGAAGGTACGGCTCGCGTGGCGGGGTACGACGTGCACACCGACTCAATGGCGGTGCGGCAGCGAATTGGCTACCTGCCCGAGTCACCGCCGCTCTACCCCGATATGACGGTGCTGGGCTTTCTCAACTTTGTGGCCAAAATCAAAGGCGTGCCCGCCGACCTGCGCCAAAAGCGGGCCGACATTGCTATGGATCACTGCGGTCTGCTCGACAAGCGCAAGGTGCTGATTCGCAAGCTGTCGAAGGGCTACCGGCAGCGGGTGGGCATTGCCCAGGCCATCATCCACGACCCGCCCGTGATTATTCTCGACGAGCCAACGGTGGGGCTGGATCCGCGCCAGATTAACGAGGTGCGGCAGCTGATCAAGGGGCTGGCCGGGAGCCACACGATCATTCTCTCCACCCACATTTTGCCGGAGGTGAGCATGACCTGCGATCGCGTCACCATCATCAACCGCGGCCAGGTCGTCGCCACCGATACCCCCGACAACCTCACCACCCGCCTCTCCGGCGAAGCAGCCTACGAGCTGGAGATCAAAGGCGATGTGGATAGAGCCCAGCGCCTGCTAAGCGAGCTAGCTCCCGTGCGCCAGGTCACCCGGCTCGCTCTAGAGCACCTGCCGGAATATCACTACCGCCTGCGGGTGAGCGCAGAAGCCGATCGGGGGTTGGGCGGCATCATCTCCACTGCCCTCATCAACGCTGGCCTCGAACTCCACGAACTGCGCCGCCAGCAGGCCACCCTCGAAGACGTCTTCCTCAACCTCACCACCACCGAACCAGCTACGGGGGCAGCACCGCACGAAGCCCTCGCCGCCGAACTTCCCACAGCCGAACCAACGTCAGAAGCATCCGAAGCTTAGCCATTTTGGATTCTAGGTTTTGGATTTTGGCTGCTCCCTCATCCTCCCCACCTCCCTCACCTTACCCACCTCCCTCACCCTCTACCCATCCACCCCCTACCCCCTACCCCCTACCCATCCACCCCCCACCCCATGACCCTTCTTCTTAAAAACATCCTCGCCATCTACCAGCGCGAGCTGCAAAGCTACTTTGCCTCACCCCTGCCCTACATCATTGCCGCCGTATTCTGGCTGCTGGGGGGCTTCTTTTTGGTGGCGATTTTGCTGGGGCCCCAGGGCATCTTGGCCCAGGCGGCCATGGCCGACCAGGCAGTGCAGATGGGCTTACCCCCCTCGCCCCCCTTTGATGTGGCCTACGAGTTCAACAAGGCCTACGTGGGGCTGCTAGGGTCGCTGTCGATGTTTGTGCTGCCGATGCTCTCCATGGGGCTCTACGCCGACGAGCGCAAGCAGGGCACGCTGGAGCTGCTGGCGACTTCGCCCGTGACCAACTGGGCGGTGGCCCTGGGCAAGCTGCTGGCGGTGGTGAGCTTTTACATTGCCATGGTGCTGCCGCTGATGGTGTGTCAGGCGATCGCCCTGGGGGCCGCCACTCCGCCCACGGGGTCGGGGGTATTCTTGCTGTCACACCTGGGGCTGGTGCTGCTGGCGGCCAGCGTCTTGGCCCTGGGCATGTTCATCTCGTCGCTGACGGAGAGCACGGTGCTGGCGGCGATTATGACCTTTGCGCTGATCTTGCTGCTGTGGCTGGTGGATGCGGTGGCCCAGGGGCTGCCGGGGGTGATCGGTCAGGGTTTGGGGCACCTATCTCTGCTCAAGCACTTCACCGACTTTACCGAGGGCATTTTTGACACGGGCGGGCTCGTCCTTTTTCTCTCCTTTATTGGCCTGGGGCTGTACCTCACCGCTCAATCTATCGAAACGCTTCGATTCCAGCGGTCTTAGTACCCACTTAGTTCCTTTGACATCGGCAGGTTAGTAGTAGCGGGTAATGGCGATGAAATCGTTTGCGGTCTACCAAAAGTATTTGAAATACCTGGCGCTGCCGGGACTGGCCCTGGTCACCGCAGGGTTAATTGCAGGCATTGTCGCCGGGTGGACGCTACTGCCTGCGGGCCTGCTGGTCGGCGGCATAGGTCTACTCTTGGTCGGGCTGGTACTGGGCAACTACGGTCAGGGACGGTTTTGGGCGCAGCGCTCCACCGAGGCGGGGGCCAATGCCCTGGTCTCAACCCTGGCGGTGCTGGCCATTTTGGCTCTGGTGAACTTTTTGGCGGTGCGCTACGCCAGCCGGGTAGACCTCACCGAGAATCAAATCTTTACCCTGGCCCCCCAGTCACAGCAGGTGGTGCAAACCCTGGAAAACCCCACCCGCGTCGTCGTCTTCGACCCGCTGCCCAACCCCCAAGACCGCCAGCTGCTCGAAAGCTACCGCCAGGCCGGGCCGCAGTTTAGCTTTGACTACGTCAACCCCTACAACGACCCCCGCCTCGCCCAGGAGTTTGGGGCGACCCAGACCGGCATGGTGTTTGTGGAAAGCGGTGAGACCCGGCGCTTTTTGCAGAATGTTGGCCCCAGCGAGCGGCTCTCTGAGCGTACCCTGACCAATGCGCTGGATCAGGTGGCGAGCGATCGCGCCCTCACCGTCTACTTCACCCAGGGCCACCAAGAATTCACCATTGACGGCAGCGACACCGGCTTTTTACAGGCCGCCACCGCCCTCGAAGACAAAAGCGCTGTGGTGCAACCCCTCGACCTTTCTCAAACCAGCGCCGTACCCGATGACGCCAGCGTCGTGGTGGTCGCTGGCCCCGCTGCCGAGTTCTTTGACAGCGAAGTTCAGGCTCTGCAAACCTACCTCAACGGCGGCGGCAGCCTCATGCTGCTGATCGACCCCCGCACCAGCCCCGGCTTGGATAACCTGCTCGACCCCTGGGGTGTTACCCTCGACGATCGCATTGTGCTCGACACCTCCGGCAGCGGGCAGCTGGTTGGGCTTGGCCCCGCCGCCCCGCTCGTCACCGACTACGGCGACCACCCCATCACCCGTGATTTTAGGGGCGGGCGATCGTTCTTCCCGCTGGTGCGACCGGTCAATGTTGAGGAGGTGCCGGGGGTAACAGCAGCACCCCTACTCCAGAGCAACCCCCAAAGCCGGGCCGAAACCCTCTCCACCGAGGGCGAGCTACAGTACGACGAAAACGCGCCCCCCTCTGGCCCCTACACCTTAGGTGTTGCCCTCAGCCGCCCGGTCGAGGGAGCCGCCCCCACCGAGGGCGAACCGCCGCCGGAGTCGCGCCTGGTGGTGATTGGCAACGCCACCTTTGCCACCGATGGCCTGTTTGAGCAGCAGCTCAACGGCGATGTCTTTCTCAATGCCATCAGCTGGCTGGGGCAACAGACCGACGCTACTCTATCCATTCGCCCCCGCGAGGTCACCAACCGCCGCATTGTCCTGACCGTGCAGCAGCAGGTTGGGCTTGGGGTGTTTGCCCTGCTGGTGCTGCCAATTATCGGCCTGGCTCTGGCGCTGCTGATGTGGCTGCGGCGGCGGTAATCCCTAAGCCGAGGGCCAGGGCGGCAACTCCTGAACTCAGAACAGAATTTTTCAGAAGTTTTTCCCCTCGCGCAACCAGGACATGTGTTCCATGCTATTGAATGTGTTCCCTGCTGTTGAACAAAGTTAACCTTTGGCTCAGTGGGTGTAATTCCCCAGCCGGTCGAGGTTGCTCTGGTTGCCGTTTACCCATTAGGTGTGTAGCCATGACTGTATCTACCCTCACCCCGTCCAGCGTGCAGTGCCCCAAGTGCGGTGTCCACAGCATTGTGGAATACAAGCCCACGGTGTATCACTGCCTCAAATGCGATTTTGAAAAAGACTTGAGCATGCCCTCAGAACCCCAGAATTCTGGCCTAGGGTCAGCGATCTTGGGACTGCTGGGCTTTGGTCTGGGGCTGCTCCTGCTGCTGTAGGGCCAATACCACATCCTGTTTGAATACACCCGCTTTGTAGGGGCGTAGCATGCTACGCCCCTGCGGGATTCCTGATTGCGCATCGGGGTTGACCGAATCAGATTTCGTATAGCGCCTGGCTTGATAGTGCAAATGCACCACAGTATCATGGGGGGGCCGCCCCTGAGGCTCCTCTATGGCCATTGTTTCTTCTCACACCGCCGATGACTCGGCCAAGCCCAACAAGGCTAAGTCCAAACCATCAGCCCAGCCCACCGAGGCCGCTGATTTACAGCCGCTGCTCTCCCTGGTCAAGGGTGGAGAGGTGCAGCCCGACGATTTAGGGGATGACGCTGCCCCGGCATCTGCTGCCGCCGCCGAGGACACCCTGCGGCCCCAGCGCCTGCAAGACTACATTGGTCAGGCCTCGCTCAAAGAGGTGCTAGATATCGCCATCAAAGCCGCGCAATCGCGACAAGAACCCCTCGACCACCTGCTGCTGTACGGGCCGCCAGGGCTGGGCAAAACGACCATGGCGCTCATTCTGGCTCAGGAAATGGGGGTGGCATGCAAAATCACCACCGCCCCGGCCCTAGAGCGGCCCCGCGACATTGCCGGTCTGTTGGTCAACCTCAAGCCCGGCGATGTGCTGTTTATCGACGAAATTCACCGGCTGCCGCGCGTCACCGAGGAGATTCTCTACCCGGCCATGGAAGACTCCAGGCTAGATATCACTATTGGCAAGGGGCAGTCGGCCCGCACTCGCAGCATTCCGCTGTGCCCCTTTACCCTGGTGGGGGCAACGACCAGGGTCGGGGCGCTCAGCTCTCCGCTGCGCGATCGCTTCGGACTGATCCAGCGGCTGCGCTTTTATGAAATTGAAGAACTGACCCCCATCGTATTGCGTACGGCTGACGTATTGAAAACCTCCATCGAACCCGCCGGAGCCGAAGAAATTGCCCGCCGCGCCCGGGGTACCCCCCGCATCGCCAACCGCCTGCTGCGGCGAGTGCGCGACTATGTAGAAGTCAAAGCAGCAGGCACGATCACCGCTACCCTGGCGGCCGAAGCCTTAGAACTCTTCAATGTCGATCCCTGCGGCCTCGACTGGACCGATCGCCGCCTGCTGTCGGTGATGATCGAAAACTTTGGCGGTGGCCCCGTCGGTCTCGACACCATGGCCGCCTCCACGGGCGAAGATCCCCAAACTATTGAGGAGGTCTACGAGCCCTACCTGCTGCAAATTGGCTATCTCCAGCGCACCCCCCGAGGCCGGGTGGTCACCCCCGCCGCCCGCCGCCACCTGGGCTACGAAGTTGCCGACGACGGCAGCCAGATGACGCTGCTGTAGGCAGCTCGCTTTACAGTGGAGCCATTTATAGAAGGCACCGTTCGAGGAGTTCCCGCCCCTCGCCTCCTGAGTAACCTGTCGTCCTTAGCCTGGCAGATGCCTAGGCCGACTGGGTGTTGAAGGCAACCACACCGGCTACATCCCCCGGCATGTCAATGATGGCCTGCATCATATTGGTTTGGTTGAGGTTAGCCCCGCTCAGGTCTGTCCCCAGCAGGTTAGCCCCCAGCAGGTTGGCTCCACTGAGATCGGCGTTGGCTAAGCATGCCCCCCACAGATCAGTGTGCATGAGATTGGCTCCGGCTAGGTTGGCTCCGCTGAGGTCTACCCCAGTGAGCCGAGCCCCGCTCAAATCGGCTCCCCACAGCGAAGCTCCAGGGGCCAGGTGGTGCATAGACTCAGATACCTGAAAGCCGTGGGGAAACTGGGTGCTATCGGAGTAGAGGGCACCCTCTAAATCGGCGTTGGCGAGCTGACACCCCCGCAGGTTGGCCCCAATCAGATTGGCCTGGCTCAGATTGGCGTAGCGCAAATCAGCCCCCCGCAGGTCGGCCAGCATCAGTGTGGCCTGACGCAGATCGGCGTAGCGCAGATCACTGTCGCTAACTAGGGCACTGAGCAAATTGCTGCGTCTCAACACCGCCCCAAAAAGCTGGCTGTTGACTAGAAGCGCCCCGCTTAAATCAGCGGCAGTTAAGTCAGTGCCACCCAGATCCCGTTCTCGCAAATCTTTGGTTGCCAGGATTGCTCCGGGTTCTATTGCCCACATGCGGGCTTGGCTTGGGTCAAACCCGTCAGGAAACTGGGTCTGGGCATTGTAGAGGGCCCCTTCCAGACGGGCATCCTCTAGATTGGCAGCGGTGAGTACGGCCTCTCTCAGGTCAGCCCAGCGCAGGTCAGCTCCCACCAGGTTGGCATTGCAGAACTGAGTCTGCTTGAGGTTCGCTCGACGAAAGTTGACCTGGGTGAGGTTTGCTCCGCTAAAGTCAGCGCCCCAGAAGTCAACTCTGGCTAAACTCCAGTGGTTGAGGTCAGCCCCGGCCAAGTTGATGCCGGTAAAGTCTCGCTCCCCCTCCACAAAGGCCGTCCAAAGGTTTTCTAGCGTTTTGAGATTCATGCCGGTGTACTGCTCAACATTGCCTTCAAACATTGTTAGTGCTCAACTGACTTTTACCTAGTGGGCTTTCACCCCTGACGGATAGCCACCTCTGACCAGGGAATAGCCTGCTGCGGTTGTTCGGGCTGATGCACCCACACTACGTAGCCGCTGTCGTCCCGGGTAGCAAGGGCCGCTTTGCCCTGCCGCCGGAGTTGCTTGATCAGGGCTTGGGTTTTGTCCAGGTTGGGGCAGTTGCGATAGTAGCGGTAGTATTCGCCCTCTACGGCAAGGGCAAAGCAGCGGCACCGATCGGCTCCTTGAATGTGGTACAGCCTATGTTCGTCCATCGAGCTAGACAACAGCTCCGCCTCGACCTGAGCTTCAGGGGTGGAATGCAGCAGGCTAGTCCAGTCAAGGTTGGCCACCGTTGCCGCCCCTTTGGCGCTAGCGCTGGCGGTACGGTCGACCGCATCGGCGGCCTCTAGGGGGTTGATGGTCAGGCGATCGCCCTCAACGGCAGGCTGCTCGCCTGACAATGCCTGCTCCAGCAGAGTCTGTCGGCGTTGTACCTGCCCCTGGTGAACGCGCATTGCCTTAGCGGTACCAACCCCGATCGCTACACTCGATAAAATGGCAAAGCCAATGTAGCGAATCGAAAATTCTTTATGCTGATCGGTGATCAGAGCTGAGTTGACCCAGTGGCTGAGGGGCTGAGGCAGTTGTGCCGAAACCTGCACAGCGCGATCTGAGGCCATGGGCCAGGTCAGAGCGGCAAAGCCAGCGCTAGAGGCCAGCAGCGCTGGCAAAACAATACGACGAAACGGAGAGTTGTCCATCATTAGAGAACACACTGGGGTGAGTTAAGCACCCTCCAGGAGGGCTCCTTTAGAATACGCAATCGTCCTGCAAGAATCTGCGAATTCACTGACGGTACTCTGTGATACTTTGATGAACCCTCAAGACCGTATCCGTATAAATACGGATAGACTGCCGGTGTCCTGGCCCAGACCAAACTCCTTTACAAAGCTGGTACAAAGCTGGGGCAAGCCCTATCACAACTTGATGCGATCGCTCCTGATCGATGCCTGGGCTTTCGAGTATTGGAACACCGACTCCAGTACCACTACCCCAGCCCGACCTATGCGGTGGAATATCTTCGTCAGCCTGCTCGTGCTTTTTGCCGCTGTCACCCCTACCGCTTGGCGAGTGGCGCGCGAGCAACTCAGCCGCTACCAAACCCTAGAGGCGGTAGCCGATGCCGCCACAGAAACCGTCTCTACCGCCCAGGCGGTCCTCTCTTCCCCCAATCGCCGCTGTCAGCGGTGCGAATTCGCCGGGGCTAACCTCAGTGGTCAAGACCTCAGCCGCAAAAATTTTCGCGAGGCCAACATGGCAGGGGCCAACCTCACCCGCACCCAGCTAATCAATGCCGTCCTGCACAGGGCAAATTTGACCCAGGCTACCCTCCACCAGGTCAATCTCCAGGGAGCCGACCTCTCCGAAGCCATTTTGGTGCAGGCTGACCTCAGTCAGGCCCAAATGCTCCACGTCAGCCTGGTCAAAGCCGATCTCACCAATGCCTCTCTAACCCAGGCCGAGCTGCGCGACACCGCTCTGTGCTCAGCCCAACTCCAGGGAGCCGACCTATCAGAGGCGAGCCTCTACGGCGCTATTTTGCGCCAGGCCGATCTAGCCAATGCCGATCTGCGGGGGGCCGACCTGCGCTACGCCGACCTCTACGAGGCTGACCTCACCAACGCCAACCTGACCGGAGCCCGTCTAGAGTTTGCCACCATGCCCGACGGCAGCACCTACAACCAGGGCTATGTACAGCCCGTAAACCCCTCCCACGGCTGTGACTCTAACCCGGCTGAAAGCGTTGCCGACCAGCCCGCCACCTAGGGTATCCACCCCAATTCGGGCCTTATCTCAGTGGCGATCGCCACCTAGGCAGCCGCCGAAAAGCGCTCTCTGCCCGGCTCCCACAGCCGGAACCCACCGGTAAACGCATTGCGGTTGTGGCCGGGACGGCAGCCCGCCGGGAGTTCCTTCAGCACCTTAATTTGGCCGCCCCCGATTACCACATCATCGATCTGTAGAGCCGCGATCAGCTCACCTACGCAGGTGTCCACGTACCTGCGCCATTTCTTTTTGCCCAGGCGTTCTAAAGCACGCTTGCCCAAATAGCTCTCGTAGGTCCCTTTTTTGTAGGGCAAGTGAGCCAGCTCCAGGGGAACCACTACCCCTTCAACCACCATAGCGGATCCGAGGCCCGTGCCCAGACCCAAAAACAGCATGGTGCCGTTCTCATAGCTGCCCAGCGCCTGCATGGCCGCGTCATTAATTAAGCGCACTGGGCAGCCAAAGGCCCCCTCAAAGTCAAAACCTACCCACCCCGGAGCCAGGTTTTTAGGCTCTTGAACCACGTCACCCCTATGCACCAAACCGGGATAACCCACCGCTACCCCGTCGTAGGGCCAATCGCTGGTCAGTCCCTTAACCCCAGCGACCATCAGCTCTGGCGTCATGGCTGATCCAGAAGCAAACTTGCGAGCCTCGGTTTGCCCCGAGGCTAAAACCTTGACGTTGCTGCCGCCGATATCCACCACCAGTACGTTCATGGGTTCCCCTTTGCCTGCATTAGACCGGCGCACGCCCGAGGTTTTAGCAGTCAAGGCTGTGCGTGCATTTATCTTAGGGTGAGTGCCGCTGACGCACTGGTTTTACCAGGATGACTTTAGAAAGTCGAGGTGTAGGTCACTGAAAGTTGACAATGCGGGCAAAACTGTCAGGTTCTAGACTGGCTCCCCCTACCAGGGCTCCGTCAATTTCGGGCTGAGCCATCAGCTCATCGACGTTGCTGGGCTTCACCGACCCCCCGTACTGAATGGTGACATCGGGATTTTTCAGCAGCTTGCGAATGCGGCCAATCACCTGGTTGGCATCGGTAGCTTCGCAGGTATCGCCCGTGCCGATCGCCCAGATCGGTTCGTAGGCAATGATCAGATTGTTCTGGTCAATACCTACCAAACCCTTTTCAATCTGAGCGGCAATCACCGCTTCGGTTTCACCCGCGTCACGCTGGCGTTTGGTCTCACCCACGCACAGAATTGGGGTAAGGCCGCACTTCTGGGCTGCTTGCAGGCGCAGGTTTACCGTTTCGTCGGTGTCGGCAAAGTACTGACGACGCTCGCTGTGGCCCACAATCACGTAGCGCACCCCTAGCTCTCGCAGCATATCCCCTGAAATTTCTCCGGTAAAAGCTCCTTCAGGCATCCAGTGAATATTTTGCGCCCCCACCTTGATTCGGGCTCCGTGCAGGCTCTTAGACAGCGCCCCGAGGGCCGTAAACGGTGCACAGAGAATCACTTCGCGGCCATCGGGGGTATCGGTCAGTTGCCCCAGAAAATGACGCAAAAAGTCCAGAGTCTCGCCCTGGGTCTTGTACATTTTCCAGTTGCCAGCAATAACAATTTTTCGCACGGTAGTTCAAAGTCGAGGGTTGTACATATCAACTCGCATCCCTGCATCCTACTAAGTAAAGGCACCCTGGAGCAAATGCAATTCACCGCAGCGCTGCGTAACCCAGGAGGCTGTCAAGCCCAAGATCACCGGTTAGTCAGAACGCAAGGGAGCCGGTGTCAGCCTCTAGGCAGTCCGTCAGCCCTAAACCGCAGCGCCAGAACCCGGGTCTAGGCCTCGTAGCCAAGAATCTCAGCGGCACAGCGTTGCAGATAGGCGGCAATATCGACAGAAATATTGGCATCCCGGTAGGGATTGCCCACGGGGTTGCGTTCCAACAGAAAGCCGTACAGCACACAGGCAGCCAGGTAGGTACCATACACCGTAGGGTGCGCATCGGGGGTGGCCAACTCCAACAGGGGCCAGGTTTGGCGAGAGAGGGCAAAAGCCAGCCCTACAGGGGCAACTCTGGCCCCTAGGGTTTCCCCCAGAGCGGTGTAGGCAGTTGACAGGTTTTCGGTGGTCACGCCCTGCTCCAGGCTGTCCTGTCGCTCCCAGGTCATCATCAAGATAGGCTCTGTCCCACTTTGGCGAATTTCCTGGTTGAGTATCTTGGCGTAGTATTCCGTAAAGGCTGGATTAATCACCGGCAGCTGGCTTTGGTCTTGCAGAATGACGTAGGTCCAGTCGCCGTTGCGAATAGCGTTCAGGGTAGCTTCGGATTGGGCATGATCTTTGAAGGAATAGCCAGGCTCACTCACGCTCTGGATGTGAAGGCTGGGCTCTAGCCCCTTCAGATGATGGTCAATGCCGTCGTTATAGTAGGTGAGGCTATTGCCCACAAATAAAACGCCCACGGACGGCTGCCCCAACCCAGCGGATGGGCCAGGGGAAAAGTGGATTTGGCAAGCTGCCATGGTCACCGCAACCACGCCAATTAATCCAAAAAATTGGACGATCGCCTGCCTCGGTCTCAGTCGGTTAGCCATCGTCCAGCTCTTTTGAACAACCAGTTTTACTCAGCCGTGGGCCGGCTCCAGTTGTAGACGGGGCGCTTAGGGCAAACTCTTCGCCCCAAGCGCCCTAGGGCCTTACCCTAGGCTCGCACCTCAGCGGCGGCACGGGCGGCAGCAGCTTCGTCGGGGTGAATGTTTAACCGGGTCAGGTTAATGCGACCGCGCCCGTCAATTTCACGCACCTTGATGATCACCTCATCGCCGACGTTGACTTCGTCTTCGACCTTGGCCACACGGTAGTCGGCCAGCTGCGAAATGTGAACCATGCCTTCCTGTCCAGGCATAAACTCCACAAAGGCACCGATGGGGATAACGCGGGTAACTTTGCCGACAAACACATCGCCAGCGGCGGGCTTAAAGACAATGGCCTCAATTAGGGCCTTAGCCTGAAGGGCCTTTTCGCCCTCAATGGAGGATACGGTAACGGTACCGTCATCGTTGATATCGACTTTGGCTCCTGTCTGCTCGGTGATGCCTTTGATCTTCTTGCCGCCGGGGCCAATCACCATGCCAATCATCTCGGGATCGATTTTAAAGCTGATCAGGCGAGGGGCATAGGGCGATAGCTCTGCCCTGGGGGTGTCGATGGTGGCCAGCATCTTCTCTAGAATGTGCAGCCGGGCGGGTTTGGCCTGGTTGATGGCGTCGGCAATCACCGCCAGGGGCAGGCCGGTGATTTTCATATCCATTTGCAGGGCGGTGATGCCGCTATCGGTACCGGCAACTTTAAAGTCCATATCGCCCAAAAAGTCTTCGATCCCCTGGATGTCGGTGAGAATGCGCACCTCGTCGCCCTCTTTAATCAGGCCCATGGCGGCACCGCTGACGGGCTTGGTGATGGGCACCCCAGCATCCATCAGCGACAGAGTCGAGCCGCACACCGACCCCATGGAGGTCGAACCGTTGGACGACAGCACCTCCGACACCACCCGAATCACGTAGGGAAATTCTTCCTTGGGAGGTAAAACCGGCACCAGAGCCCGCTCGGCAAGAGCGCCGTGGCCAATTTCTCGGCGACCGGGCGATCGCATCGGTCGAGTTTCACCCACTGAGTAGGGGGGGAAGTTGTAGTGGTGCAGGTAGCGCTTCTCTTCGTCGGGGTGGAGGTCATCCATCATCTGGGCGTCACCGGGGGTGCCCAGGGTAGCCACCGACATCACCTGGGTGAGGCCGCGCTGAAATAGCCCGGTACCGTGCACTCGCTTGGGCAGCAGCCCAACTCGGCAGGAGATGGGCCGCACCTCATCGAGCTGCCGCCCATCGACCCGCACCTTCTCATCGACAATTTGCTGGCGCATTAGCTTTTTGGTCACCGACTTGTAGGTATTGCCCAGGGCTTTACCGTTCTCGGCCACCGCCACCTTAATCGGGTTGTCGTCCTCAAGGGCGTCAATGGTGGCGACCAGCTCGTCTTTGATAGCGTCGAGTTTTTCGTCGCGCTCGGGCTTGGTGAGGCTGAACTGCTTCAGCACGTCTTTGATGGCGGCAGCGGTTTTTTCTTCGATGAAGGTCGCCAGGGTGGGGTCGGTCTCGGGCTCTTGCTCGGTGACAATCTCAATGCCCAACTCTTTGATTAGCTCTAGCTGGGCCTTGATCAGGTCTTGCACCACTTCGTAGCCAAAGTCGATGGCCTCAATCACGTCGGCCTCGGGCAGCTGGTTGGCTCCGGCCTCCACCATAATCACGCCGTCGGGGGAACCCGCCACCACTAGGTCGAGATCGCCGGTCTCAACCTCTCTGTAGGTGGGGTTGATGATGAAATCGTCGCCCACTAGACCCACCCGCACGGCTGCCATCGGGCCATAGAAGGGAATTTTGGCCAATAGCACCGCGATCGAGGCACCCGTAGCCGCCAGCACATCGGGAGGTACCTGCTCGTCCATTGCCAGGGTGGTGGCGACGATCTGAATGTCGTCGCGTAGCCACTGGGGAAACAGAGGTCGCATAGGGCGATCGATCAGGCGACAAATAAGCGTGGCTCGCTCGGGCGGACGACCCTCACGGCGCAGAAATCCGCCGGGAATGCGGCCAGCGGCGTAGAGGCGCTCTTCGTAATCGACCAGCAGAGGCAAAAAGTCGATGCCCTGACGTCCTGCTGAGCGGGTTGCGGTCACCAAAACCGCTGTTTCGCCCGACTGTACTAACACCGCGCCCCCGGCCTGGGGTGCCAGTAGCCCACCCCTCAGGTGAATATCGCGACCACCAAAGGATATTGTTTTTTCAAATTCTTGCATGTACGACTACGTCCTTTCTCTCTTACCATTCTTTTGGTTTCTTTCGCCTGATCCTAGCACCGATGACGGCGATGGCTTGTTGTATGGGTTGCTGGAGGCAAAATTAGGCAAAAGACTTAAGATTTTTGGGGTCTCTGGGTACTCTACGGGCATTAGCCGGATGGAAATTTCTTGCCCTAGGAGGCTACGGTCATCGCTGTACTAGTTACTGGGGTAGCGGGGTTTATTGGCTCATTTGTGGCCCGGCGGCTCTTGGACAGCGGCCAGTCGGTTTACGGCATTGACAACCTCAACAACTACTACGATGTAGGCCTGAAGCGCGATCGCTTAGCCCTGCTTGAGCCCCACCCAGGCTTTACCTTTGAGCAGCTCGATCTATTCGATCGCGCCGGCATGCTGGCGCTGTTTCGCAACCATCGGTTTCAGTACGTCATTCACCTGGCGGCCCAGGCGGGGGTGCGCTACTCGCTGGAAAACCCCTTCGCCTACTCCGACAGCAACCTCTCGGGGTTTCTCAACCTGCTGGAGGGCTGCCGCATGATGGGGGTTGAGCACCTGGTGTTTGCCTCATCTAGCTCGGTGTACGGGGCGAACCGCAAGGTGCCGTTCTCGGTGGCCGATCGGGTTGACCATCCGGTATCGCTTTACGCGGCTACCAAAAAGGCCAACGAGCTGATGGCTCACGCCTACAGCAGCCTGTACCAAATTCCCACCACAGGGCTGCGATTCTTTACGGTGTACGGCCCCTGGGGCAGGCCCGACATGGCCTACTTCAAGTTTGTAGAGGCGATTCTGGGCGATCGCCCTATCCAGGTGTTCAACCAGGGTCAGATGAAACGCGATTTCACCTATATCGATGACGTGGTGGAGGGGGTGGTGCGGGTCATGGCGCATATTCCCAAGGCAAACACAGACCTCAGCAGCGACAGCCAGGCTCCCTACAGGATCTACAACATTGGTAACCACCAGCCCGTGGAGCTGCTGCGCTTTATCCAGGTGATTGAAGCAGCCCTGGGCAAGACGGCGCAGACCGTGCTCTGCGGCATGCAGCCTGGGGATGTGCCCGCCACCTACGCCGACGTGGGCGATCTAATGGCCGACGTGGGCTTTGCCCCCAGCACCCCCATTGAGGCGGGCATCCAGCGGTTTGTGGACTGGTATAAGCAGTACTACAGGATCTAATAGGCCAGGGTTTCTAGGGTCTCGCGCAGGTAGCGACGCACGAGCTGGTCTAAGGGAGCGGTTTCGGCCTCGGCGGCGGGCAGCTCACCCTTCCAGCTTTTAAAGCCGGAGCTGCTGGCAATCGCAGACTTGAGGCTAAACCAGATACGGGCGTGTTCAGAAAGCTGCATGGAGTTGACGGAGCGAGTTGCGGCCATAGCTGCCTCTAAGGAATTTTGGAGGGTTGACAAAACTTTAGGCGGTTCTACCGCTCAGGGGCACTCGGGGCTGCTCGAGCTGTCTGCGGGGCAGCAAAACCATTGAGCACAGATAGGACTACTTCTATAAGATAGCGTAACCCTACCGCTGCTACTGTGCCGGGGGCCACAGTCTCAGGAATTGATAAACATCTATGGAAGACGGGACATCCTAGCGAATATTGGGAGTGGTGGCGATCGCGGGTAAGGACTGCGGATAGTCGGCCTCGTCTGGATCGATGACACCATCGCTGTCCCCATTCACCTCAGGGTGACGCAGGGGCCAATAGTTGCCCACGGCACCGTCAGCTGCGGGTTCGGCGGTGGCAGGGGCCGCTGCATCCTCTGGGTTAGTACCGTCTACAACTGCCGCTGGAGCCACCTCCGACCAACCCGGGGCGTCGTGCACTACGGTCTGGGACGGCTCTGCCTGGGGCAAGTCTTCACCACCGATCGGCTCAACCGCTTCAACGCCAGAGCTTAGGGGCGGCTCAGTGTTGGCCCCGTCGCTCCCCGAGTGGACGGCGGGCGCATCTACCGCTGTCCCAGACCCTTGGATCTCCACACCCTGCGCCGACGGTGGTGCCGACAAATCGGCGGTTGGCCTCGGGGCTAAGTCGGGCAGAATTTTGCCCACCGGTAAGCCAATCCAGGTAAAGTCGGCGGCTACCGTTGCGGTAGGGTAAGGTGAAACGCTTGCCATAGCGCGGTTCGGCGTAGCCAACACCTGGAGCACGGCAACGGGTATCTGCAAGAACAGATTGGCCATTGCGAAACTCAGGGCGGCGATCGCCACACCTTCCCAGCGGCCCCAATCCCCAAAGGGCGTCAGCTCGCGGGCCAAAAACGCCAGGGGGTAAAGCTTGAGCAGCACCCATACCAAAGGCACGGGCACCAGCAGCGCCCCCAGCCGCACCCGCCACCGCCGAAACTGGCTCAGCAGACGGCGCTGATCGTCCTGTAGAGCCCCTGGCCGCAGGGCTAGCCCCGGCAAACTAAAGATGTAAAAGGGTTGCCGCAGCTGCATCGCCAGCACCGGCAGAACGCCTAGGACGATTAGAACACCCAGTTCTAGCTCCGGTAGGGTGGGGTTCCCCACCGCCAGCCCCAGCAGGCACAGATCGAGCCACAATGGCACAGTAGCCAATCCAGCCAGGTGTACCCACAGATAGGGGTCGCAGCGCCAGGGTGCCATTGTCTCCTCCATTATTCTGTACTGCTGTCGCGCAGGGTTCCCCCGACGGAGAACCCTGCCCTTGCCTAGGCCATCGCCAGGGTGCGGCGCTTCGTGACCATCTTGAAGGCGTCGATAATGTCGCCTTCCTTCCAGTCGCTGAAGTTGTCGATGCCGATGCCGCACTCAAACCCAGCGGCCACGTCTTTGGCATCTTCTTTCATGCGCTTGAGGGAGTCGAGCTTGCCGGTGTAGACCACCTCGCCACCGCGCACCACCCGCAGGTTGCAGTTGCGAGTCACCTTGCCCGAAAGCACATAGCAGCCAGCAACCGCACCCTTGCGCACGGGGAATACCGCCCGCACTTCCACCTGACCCAGGGGCTCTTCGACCATTTCGGGATCGAGGAGACCTTCCATCGCCCCCTGGATGTCGTCGAGCAGATTGTAGATCACCTCGTAGTCGCGCACGTCTACCCCCAGGCGATCGGCAGACTGCCGCGCCCCCGGAGCCAGGGTGGTGTTGAAGCCAACAATTACCGCGCCACTGGCAGCGGCCAGGTCAACGTCGGTTTCGCTGATTTCGCCAGGGGCAGCCAGCAATACTCGAATTTGAACTTCGTTTTGGGGCAGCTGCTGGAGCGCAGCCAGAATGGCTTCGATGGAGCCCTGCACGTCAGCCTTGAGCAGCAGGTTGAGATCCTTGAGATCGCCCTCCTGAACCTGAGCTGAAATGGTGTTGAGGGTAACGCGTCGAGAGGCCATGGCCTGCTGCAAGCGCGACTGCCGCTGCTCAAGCATCCGCTTGTCGGCCACGGCTCGGGCGGTTTTCTCGTCGGGGTAGACCTCAAACTCGTCTCCGGCGGCGGGGACATCGTTGAGGCCGAGCACCTCTACGGCAAAGGATGGGCCAGCAGCTTGAACCCGCTTGAGGCGATCGTCAAGCATAGCCTTGACCTTGCCTAGAATCGGGCCAGCCACCAGGGAATCGCCCACCCGCAGCGTACCGTTCTGAATCAGCAGGGTGGCCACCGGGCCCCGCGCCTTATCGAGATTGGCCTCAATGACGGTACCGCGCGCCAGTCGATCGGGGTTGGCCTGGAGGTCTTCTACCTCAGCGACCAGCACAATCATCTCCAGCAGGCTGTCGAGGTTGTCGCCGGACAGGGCACTCACCGGCACCATAATGGTGTCACCGCCCCACTCCTCGGGCACAAGGCCGTGCTCCATCAGCTCTTGCTTAACCCGATCGGGGTTGGCGGTCTCCTTGTCGACCTTGTTGATGGCCACAATTAGCGGTACTTCGGCGGCCTTAGCATGGCTGATGGCCTCAATGGTTTGGGGCCGCACGCCGTCGTCAGCCGCTACCACCAGAATGGCGATGTCGGTCACTCGGGTACCCCGCGCCCGCATGGCGGTAAACGCTTCGTGACCGGGGGTATCTAGGAAGACAATCTGATGGGATGTGCCCGCGTGATCGACATCGACGTGGTACGCGCCAATGTGCTGGGTAATACCGCCCGCCTCGCCCTGGGCCACCTTGGTCTTGCGAATGGAATCGAGCAGCGTGGTTTTACCGTGGTCAACGTGACCCATGATGGTAACCACGGGTGGCCGTCGCTTGAGGCTTTCGAGGTCAGCCTCGTCGATCATCTCCGTGACCTTCTTGGCCTCAGACTCAACTTCGCTGGTTTCAACCATGACCTCGAACTCTTCAGCCACCATCTTGGCGGTCTCAATGTCGAGGGTCTGGTTGATGTTGGCGGCAATGCCTTTAAAGAACAGAGACTTGATCAGTTCTGTTTCAGGCACCATGATCTGCTCGGCCAGCTCGTGGACGGTTAACCCCTCGGAGAGCACGATAAATTCGGGGCGCTCTTGGGTGGGCTGCGACTCACCCCGACGACCGCGCCGGGAACGACCGCCGCTGCTGTCGCGATGCTGAGGCTTGTGGCTCTTCATCGTCGGCGACGACGGCTTAGCGCCGCCGGCACTCTTGGGCTTGGGAGGACGAGCCAGGGAAATACTCAGATTTTGTGCATCTGTGGCCTGCTCTTCGTCTTCGTCAAGCTCGTCAACGAGTACATCCAGGTCTTCGTCGTCTTCGCCCAGGACGCCCTGGCCCCGCCGCTTGGTCTTGCCGACCTTGCTGGCTTTTTCGCGCATCTTTTGATCGTCGTCCTCGTCTTCGCGCTCTTCGCGCTTGTGGCGAGGCGGTGAGGGCCGACGGGGATGATCGTCAAGACCACCCACTCCAAGCACGGAGATGGAATCGTTGGCGGGAGTGGTCTCGGTACGGGCGGCCGTTTCGGCTCTAGCCGTTTCAGCATCGGCGTTGGGACGCCGCAGCTTGGGCTTGGGCTTCAGACGGGTGACATCTTCGCCAGCGTCAATTTCGCGAATAGGAATGGTGGGACGCGGTGTGCCGGTGCCGTCGGAACCGCGGCTCTCGGGGCTGCGGCTCTCGGGGCTGCGGCTCTCGGGTCGCCGAATCACGGGTCGAGGGGGACGGGCCCCCTCGGGCACAATCACCTGGCGATCGCCACTGTCAGCCCGAGCCCGAGATACAGGCCCCACCAGCTCTGGCTTGGGCTTGATCGGGGGAGTCGTCGCCTCGATCGCAGGTTCGACCGCCACGGTCTCAACGGCTGGAACGTCGGGCTCAACCACAGGGGCCGCTTCGGGGCGATTGAGGGACACCGACGGCTTGGGCTTCACCTCCGCCCGATCGGCTCTGGACGCTTCGCCCGGCCGACTGGGAGGCTGGGAGAGACCGTCCCCCGTGGGGCGCGCTGGCCGACTGGGGCTGGGCGGCGGCGCACTGGGGGGGGAGGCGCTGGAGACAGGAGCGTTGGCCCCAGAGTCAGATTTAGGTGTGACCCGGTGACGACGAATTTCTAAAATCTGCTGCTTGCGTTCGGGCCGTGCGCCATTTTTGATCGGGGCCGCCGGTCGAGGCCGGTTGGCGGAGCGATCTGGCGCAGAATTGGGCCGATTGGCCCCGCCACTGGCGCGAGACTGCCGGGCCGCTGCGCGAATTTGATCCGCTTCTGACTCAGCGATGGTGCTGCTGTGACTCTTCACGGCAATGTCGAGGCGACTTGCGATCGCCAAGATGTCTTTGTTATCCAAATCCAATTCCTTCGATAACTCGTAAATTCTCACTTTGCCGTTCATCCACATCTCCCTACGCTAGTCAAGCTTGTTACTTACATAAACCAACCTGCTTCGTCCAACAAAACGACATCAAACCATTCTGACGAATACGTTAGCCCTAGCATGGCATTGTAAACCAAGGCTAGGTGGACATGGGACCTCAAGCAAGTTTACTGACGCCCAGGGGGGCCAGTCAGATACCCATACTATGAGTGTAATCAGTTGCTTCCCCAATGAACAGAATCTCAGAGGGATCGCCTCTAGAGACGATTCAGTTGCAAAAATTTTTGGTTAAGTCTCCTGACGACACATTTTTTTCCTCAGTGCTCTCGGTTAGAACCGGGAGGGCCGGGGGGCGATCTATGACAGGGGCGGCATCTGCCGCCGGGCCGTCCAGCTGATTCCAGAGACTCTGGTAGATTTCCTCCGGTACGTTGACTTTTAGGGCGCGCCCCAGTCGGCTTTTCTTTTGGGCCTGGCGTAGGCAGTCGGCCCGGGGGCAGAGGTAAGCCGATCGCCCCATGCCATTGCCAAGGCGCACCGAGCGGTCGGGGTAAACCCTCACCACGCGCCAAAAGTCGGTTTTAGGCCCGACTCGGCGACAGCTGACACAGCGCCGATAGTTGGGTTGCATAAGGGGCTTCCTCCAAAACTTATTCCTCCTCGACGCTTGCCCCTGGAGTGTCGGTGTCGTCCACCAGGGAGGCGTCTTCTAGCACCTCCTCGTCTTCTAACACCTCCTCGTCTTCAGCGGTGGCGAGCGCAGCGGCCTCAGCCGTAGACGCTTCAAACCCAAGCGCTTCAGCGGCAGGCCCCGACTCGGCGGCGTACTCAGCGTCGGGCAGAGGTGGAGTCGCCAACTCGTCATCTTCGGCGGGGGGATCATCGACCGCCAGACCCGCTGCTCTGGCCTCAGCGGCGGCCCGTTCTGCTGCGGCCTTCGCCTTCCATTCCGCTGCCTCAGCTTCCTCCGCCGCCAGCTCGGCGGCTTCGCGGGCCGCCTCTTCGCGGGCCGCCACTAGCTCAGCAATCTTACGATCTTCTTCCTCGTAGTCGTACTTGCCCGAATCTTTGATGTCGATCTTCCAGCCAGTAAGGCGGGCCGCCAAACGGACGTTTTGGCCTTCTTTGCCGATCGCTAAGCTGAGCTGGTCTTCGGGCACCAGCACGTGGGCCTGGCGATCGTCGGGGTTAACCAGGCGCACCTCGTCTACCCGGGCGGGGCTGAGGGCGTTGGAGATGTAAGTGGCCGGGTCGGGGGACCAGCGGATAACGTCGATTTTTTCGCCCCGCAGCTCGTTGACCACCACCTGAATGCGCGACCCCCGCGCTCCAATGCAGGCACCAACCGGATCCACATCTCGCTCTAGGGTATCCACCGCGATCTTGGTGCGGGGGCCGACGGAGCGCGACGGGGGGTTGGCCTCCCGCGCGACGGCCACAATGCGGACGATTTCGTCTTCAATTTCGGGTACTTCGTTGGTGAAGAGTTCGACCACCAGGGCTGCGTCGGCCCGCGACACGAGCAGCTGGGGGCCCCGGTGGGAGCCTTCGGAGACTTTTTTGAGCGCCACGCGGAAGGTGGCGTTGGCCCGGTAGTTGTCGTTGGGCAACTGGTCGCGCTTGAGCAGCTCGGCTTCGACCTCGGGCTGGCCCACACCGCTGACGACGGCCATAATCACCGACTGACGCTCAAACCGCAGCACCCGCGCGGAGAGAATGCTGCCTTCTAGGTCTTGGAATTCTTCCTGGACGAGCTTGCGCTGCTGGTCGCGCAGCTTTTGGGCCAGCACCTGCTTGGTTTGAATGGCCGCCATCCGGCCAAAATCGCGCTGGTCGGGGGTGACATCGAGCACCACGGTGTCCCCAGCCTGGGCCTCGGGGGCGACTTCGCGCACCTCTGCCAGGGCAATTTCGTGGTCTTGACTGGTGACTTCGTCAACGATGGTTTTGGTGGCCAGCACGCGAAAGCCCTGGTCGTCGTAGTCGTCAACATCGAGTTCGATGTCAAAGTTGTCGAAGTATTCTTCGTCGAAGTGGGTGTCGATTTCGCGGGTGCGGCGGTAGCGCTCGTAGCCCTTGAGCAGGGCCTCTCGCAGGGCATTTTCAACCGCGTGCTTGGGCAGGTTGCGCTCGCGGCTAATGACATCGATCATTTCCTGCAAATTTGGCAGACTTACTAACGACATAACCACTCACCTCTGGACAATAATTCTGCTGGGCAATAATCTGTGCTGGGCTGGGGCAGCACGCATCGGGCGCGGCTTGGCCTAGTCGGGGCTTTGGTCGCTCAACTCCACCGTCTGCACCAGATTTCGGGGTAGGGAAATAGATTTTCCTTTCTGGCTGAGCACCACGGCCTCGTCGTCGCGGCGCACCAGCTGGCCGATCCACTGTTTTTTGCCCCTGTGCGCTTCGGCCAGGGCAACTTCAACCATAAACCCCTTGAATACCACAAAGTCGCGATCGGTTTCGAGGGCGGCAGAGACCCCTGGACTCGATACTTCCAGCACGTAGGCGTCGGGAATGAGGTCGGTGGTATCGAGCACGGCTTCGAGGGCCTGGCTCATTTTTTCGCAGTCGTCCAGGCCGGTGTCTTCGTTTTCTAAGCTGCGCACGTCAATGCGCAGCACGGGCGGAGACTGGTTGGTGTGAAAAACCGCTTCCACCACTTCTAGCCCTAGCTCTTGGGCAACGGGGGCCACCAGCTCAAGCACCTGGGGAATAAGGGGATGTACCATCTAATACGCGAAAGAATGCCAATAAAAAAGTGGGCCTCGACCCACCTCCCAAAACATTGCTGCTAAAGGAGCCCAAACCCGAGGGGCTTGAGCATCCCTATTCTAGCGAATTGTGGCGGCAATGGGACAACCCTGAAGCGATCGCGGCTGAGGGCGAGGGGTTTGGGGAATGGGCGCGGCGGTTTTTCTGGCCACCGCGATCGCGATGGCCAGAGATTTGTGTCTATTCTGGTAGGCACTGCTCTCCATCGGTGGTAAACGCCAGGGGATAGTCTGGGCTGAGGGGATAGCCCGCTGGCCCGGCTCTAAAGCCGTAGCCCCGAACTAGTTCATAGGTTTGCAGCACCTGACCAAAGCGGCGCACCTCAAGGGTTTCTGGTGGATCAACCCGTTCGAACATGGCTAGATGGGTAGGGCAGATGGGGTGCCAGGTTTCGCCCAGCAGCACCGCGTCGCGTCCCTCAAGGGCGGGGGCATCGTACCAAAAGTCAAACTGGTCGAGGCGACCGGAGATGGCCAGCACCTCGGGGTCGTTGAGGGCGTAGGCCAAGGCCGAGGCCGAACGGTAGTCGGTGGTGAGCAGCAGGGGATTTTCTAGGTCGGCGGCCTGGGTGGTTACGGCCTGGGCCACCTGGGGCCAGCCAAAGAGCGCGGCCCCATCGGGGTCTACGGCACCGAAAAACACGCCCAGGGGAATCACGGTGTAGTAGGTGACTAGGGCCGTGGCGGCAAACAGGCCCAGGGCTTGGGCGATCGCCAGCTGCCCAGCCCGCGCTGGCTTTGCCTCCGGTCGGTAAAACTGGTCGCTCAGCAGGGGAAACAGCAGCGGGTAGGCCAAAATATTCCAGTAAAACAGCGCCACAGACACAGTGGACAGGGCTGTAAACGCTGCGGTAGACAGGCCAAAGATCCCCAGGGCCAGGGCCGGATAGCAGGATGCCCGCACTGTCGCGGTCTGCCCCCGCCGCCGGAGCAGCCGGACGATGCTCCACGACTGGATGGGGCCGAGAATCAGACCGCACAGCGCTAAAAACACCACGGGCTGAAGCAGATTGAGGCTAAGGCCGCCCCCGGCGGTGCGATCGCGGTAAAACCGAAACGAAAAAAAGTCGTGCTGAAGATTCCAGATCAAAATTGGCGACAGCACCAGTAAGAGCAGGCCCAGGGCCAGGTAGAGGCGGCGATCGCGCAGCACCGACCAGTGCCGTCTATCCGCCAAAATCAGGGCCAAAAAGCCCAGCCCCACAAACACCGCGTTGTACTTACACAGCCCCGCCAGGCCCAGAAAAACGGCGGCACCGTAGAGGTCGCGACCGCTACCCCGACCGGGATTTTCCACGGCGCTATCGACGTAGCGGACGAATAAAAAACTGCTGACCACCGCCAGGGTCACCAGCCAGTGGTCGTGCCAGGCCAGCCCCAGGTACCAAAAAAACAGGGGCGACGACAGCCCCAGCAAAATGACCAGCCAGGTGCGATCGCGGGCCTGATCGCCGTAGAGGTAGCGACAGATGCGGTAGAGCGTGACCCCCAAAATGCCGCTGCTGATGACGTTGGGCAGCCGCAGCACGAAGGGCGATTGGCCCAGCACCGCCCCAAACAGACCCTGCACCCAGGCGTGAAAGGGCGGGTGGTCGTAGTACGAAAAGCCCGGTCGCTGCCCCCACAGCCAGTAGTAGGCTTCGTCGGGGTTGGGGAAGGCCGTCAGCCAAAACCCCACCCGCAGCGCCAAAAACCCCAGCACAAACCAGCGTCCCCAGGCCCAAACGGGAGACTGAAAGAAATCCCAGCGCTTACTCATCGGGCGATTCTAGGGCGCTGGTGTCGATGTCGTCGAGCTCGGGCATGTCGCCTATTTCTAGGGTGCTGGGAGCCTCGGCGGCCTCAGCCTCGGCGTCAAAGGGCAGCAGCACCGTGGGTAGCCCCGCCCCGCGCAGGCCCTGGAGAATGTGCCCCGGCGTTTCAGGAAACACCACAAACAGGGGGTGGGTTTTGTCGGTGCCGTCGCTGAGCAGGTGCTCGTAGCGCTGGGGCAGCAGCCACTCGTAGCCGCGATCGACCAAAATCTGCGTGTGCCGCCAGCGCATTAGCAGGTCAGAAAAGTCTTCTTGGGGGCGGTGGATGTAGACAAAAATTTCCACGCCGGTCTTAATTTTCCACTCCGGGTCGCACATCAGCAGAGCGACATCGCAGGGCAGGGTCACTACGGATCCAGAGGTAATGGTTTGCCCGTGGGGGTTGAGGTGTACCCCATCGCGCACGCGCACATTGGGCAGCGGCAGCGTGATCACGCTCTCCTCAGGCCGCCGCATGCTGGGCACGGCCTCCAGGTAAGGGCGATGGCGCTTGAGCAGCTCTAAAGCCCCCTCGTGGTCGGTACAGACCGAGAGCAGCATTTCGTACTGAATAGGTTTAATCGCCATACCGCCTACAGAGAACCTATGGGTTTAGAGTCAGTATGCCCTGCATTCTATCCAAACCAGGCGGGCAACATGGCCAGCGGCCCGCACCCATACCCGGCAGCCAATTCTAAACATCCGCAACGAACCTGAAAGAAACCTATCGCGATCGCGACGTTTATCGCAGACGGCAGCTAAATTTGAGCATATTGGCTGTGCAGCCAGCGTGCCGAGGCCGTATCCCCGTTCAACCTCAACCCTGCATCGACCCAACTGCATCGACCCAACTGACTGCGCGCTTTTCTCAGCTGGCACCGCTACTGTGTCTTAACTTTAGGGGGGTTGCGATACTGTGCAAAAGTCTCGGCCTGTGAGCCTGCGCAAACTGGTTCTTTTAGCCGCGCTGCAGCTTAGCACCGTGTGGGATTTGATCACCACGCTGCTGGGCATCCTGCTCATTCTAGACAGTCGCAATCTAGTTGCCATTAGCCTGGCCATCATCGGCACGCTGATCGTGGTGGCCTTTAATTTTTCCACGCGCCCCATCTGGCAGCGGCGGCAGCGCTACAGCCCCTTTGGGCTGCCGCTTTTAGGGCTGCGGCTGGTGTGGCTGATGGCGGTTGCGGTAGACCTGTGGACATCGCTGACCTGCAACGCCTGGTTTATTGGCGCTCAAGGGGCCACCAGCAGCATTGCCCTGCCCGATCTGCTGGGCAGTCTGAGTCTGGGACAGCTAATCATTGTGGTGTTTATCACCTTAGTTTCAGGCGTTAGCCCCATGCTGGTGGGCTACCTGCGCGACCAAGACATTGACAGCCTGTTGAATTAGCGCTGGGGTTTGGAGTCTAGAGGCCCGCGGGTGACGCCGAGCTTGCTCTGCAAATTGAGGTCACGCCAGAGCTGGCTGCCGCTGATGGCTCCAGTGAAGAGCTGGCGGTACTGGGCGATCGCCCTGGTCATCTGCTCCGGGCTTTCGTCTAGAAACTCCAGCCGAAAGTGCCGCGCCCCGGCCTGCATGAGCCGCTGGGTATACTCGGCCCCGGTTTGAGCGACGCCGTTAAAGACCGTATTGCGGCAGCCCGCGTCGGCCAGCAGAATGTGCTCGGTGCCCACTCTGTCTCGCAGTTTGACCCGCTGACTCTCGCAGGGGCGGCCACAGTCGCGAAAGTCTTTGCCGTCAGACAAAAAGGCGCAGAAGACGCAGTGCTCCATGTGAAACATAGGCATGTGCTGGTGCAGGGTCATTTCAAACCAGGCGGCGGGGGCAGAGCGCAGCAAATCCACCAGCTGATCGGCGTTGAGGTCATAGGAGGCCGTCACGCGCTCCAGCCCGTAGCGGTGTAGCAGATAGTCTGCGCTCAGGGCATTGGCCACATTGAACGAAAAATCTCCCACGCAGCGCTGGTCTGCAAAGTAGGCCAGGTGGTCGTAGTTGCGCACCAGGTAGCCGTCGGCCTCAGACCGCTTCACCTGGTCGAGCATATAGGTCTCCAGCGGTTTGGTAATGCGAGGCGGGGCGACCCAGATAGTCTGGGCTACGCTGACCCGATTGCTGCGAAACCAGGCCACAGCGTCGCGGTAGGCGGCGGGGTTTTCGAACTCGCAGTAAATCGTCTCGATGCCTGCGGCGGTGGCGGCGGCGAGTTGGGAACGAGTGCGTACGAGGGTGGAGAGGTGGGGAGTAGAGAGGGGTGGGTGGGGAGTAGGGAGGGGTGGGTGGGGCAATAGATTCCCCAGGGTGGCTCCATCATTCAAGTGCCAGGGACGGGGGCGCGATCGCAGCTCCTCTAGCCGCTCCACCAGCTCCCGCCGCAGGCGGTTCAGCTCGCTGACGGGGATCATAACGTTGCCTACCAGCTGGTTATTCAGGGCATCCAAATGGAAGGGGGTGTTGCCGAGGCGGCCCAGCTGCTGCGCTAGGCGATCGCCCGTCAGCGGCTTTGAGTGGGCTTCGACCAGAACCATAGTGGACGTTGCCTGGGCGATGTGGCCCTGGCTGTCGCGGGCGATCGCCACCATCGCCTGCCCCACCGCGCCATGGACCTCAATGGTGATGGGCCGGGTAAATTTGGGCTGGTCGCCGCTGTAGGTCTGCTGAATTTCCTTATCCAGGGCCGGATCGCTGGTTTTCCACAGCTTGTCGCCGGGGTGGATGCGGCGCAGGTTGAGGGCGTCGCGGCCAAAGGTGAGCCGGGTTGCTTGACCAACCCCGTCCACCTGATAGACGCGGCCCCCCTGCTCTTTGTCTGCGGGGTGGCCGTCGTCAAACACCACCCCATCGCCCGCTTTAATGGGGGCCTGGGCGCTTAGAAATACCGCGTCGTCGGTGACGCGGGTGATCTCCCCCAGATAGACCCCGCGCTTTTTGCCAAAGCGGGCGTGGACGAGGGTTTGGTTGTCGATGCCCTTAAACCAGCCGGTGTAGAGGCCGCGGGAGAAGGCCATTTCGAGCTGGTAGCGATCTGCCGATGATGGGGGGGTGAGGAGATGGGGTGATGGGGTGATGGGAATTTTGGATTTTGGGTTTTGGATTTTGGAGTTCCCCGTAGCGTGGGTCAGCGCCGGGCTCTCAGCCTCAGCCGCCAACCGATCCCCAGCCCCACGTTCCCCCGCCACCGCTAATCGATCCAACGCTTGCCGATACACCCGCGTCACATTCGCCACATACTCCGGTGCTTTGAGGCGGCCCTCAATTTTTAAGCAGCTCACCCCGGTTTTGACCAGTTCGGGCAAAACAGCCAGACCTGAGAGATCCTGCGGGCTGAGCAGGTAGGCGCGATCGCCCAAATCTACCCGCTCCCCGTCGGCAATCAGCTCGTAGGGCATGCGGCAGGCCTGGGCGCATTCGCCCCGGTTGGCCGACCTGCCGCCCAGGGCTTCGCTGGTGAGGCACTGACCCGAGTAGGCCACGCACAGAGCACCGTGGACGAAGACCTCTAGGGGCAGGGTAAGACTGCGATCGCCCATCTGCGCCTGAATTTTAGTCAGGTCTTTAATCGAGCACTCCCGCGCCAGCACCACCAGCTGACAGCCCAGCACCTTGGCAAACTCGACCCCAGCGGCACTGGTCACCGTCATCTGCGTCGAGCCGTGGATGGGGAAATCGGGTGACAGGTGGCGAATTAGCCGACAGATGCCGATGTCCTGCACGATCACCGCATCGACCCCGGCGGCAATCATGGTTTTGAGATATTGCGCGGCCTGCGCCAGTTCGGAGGGAAACACCAGCGTATTGAGCGTGACGTAGCCCTTCACCCCGCGCCGATGGAGAAAGGCCATCAGCTCCGGTAGATCGGCCTCGGTAAAGTTCTCGGCCCGCATGCGGGCGTTAAAGCGATCGAGGCCAAAATAAATCGCATCGGCCCCGTTTTCGACTGCGGCCTTGGCGCAGTCCCAGCTGCCCGCCGGGGCCAGCAGTTCCGGCAGAAAGGGGACACCTGAGGCGTTAAAAGCAGCGGGGGCAGGGGCAGGCATGGGCTTCGGTTCGCAGAGCTAGTGAGTGACCCGCAAAAGGCGGCCAGCGGTACCCCCTTATTCTGACAAATGCCAGACGTTTGAACGCTATAGATTGCCCGAGGGGCGATCGCACCCTTACGCTGAGGTCATTACACAGAGCAATAAATATTTGGTGATCACCCCACTGGTTCCTACAATGGGGTAACTAAACTATTTGGTTGCCAACCCTGGAGAAATCTATGAGTCGTCCGGTAATTCTTGGCATTGTGGGCGATAGCGCCGCCGGTAAAACCACCTTAACGCGGGGGATCGCTCAAATTTTAGGCGAAGACCAAGTCACCATCATTTGCACGGACGACTACCACCGCTACGATCGCAAACAGCGCAAAGAAATGGGCATTTCGGCCCTGCACCCCGACTGTAACTACATCGATATTATTCAGCAGCATTTGAGCCTGCTGCGCACCGGACAGCCCATCCTCAAACCAATTTACAACCACAGCAGCGGCGAGTTTGACGCCCCAGAATACATCGAGCCCCAGCGCTTTGTGATCGTCGAAGGGCTGCTGGGCTACTCGACCCGCGCCTGCCGTGACGCCTACGATGTCAAAGTCTACCTGGCTCCGCCCGAAGACCTGCGCGCCAACTGGAAGATCAAGCGCGACACCCGCAAGCGCGGCTACACCCCCGAAGAAGTCGTCGAGCAAATTAAAGCGCGGGAGCACGACTCTGAGGCCTTCATTCGCCCCCAGCGTCAGTGGGCCGATGTGGTAGTTAGCTTCTACCCGCCCGACGGCAGCAACAGTGAGGACGAACTGCTGCTCAACGTGCGCCTGGTGATGCGGCCCACCATTCCCCACCCCGACTTTACCCACCTGCTGGAAGATAAAAACGGCGGTTCCCTGAGTGATGCGGTGCGCCTGGGCCTCGATCGCGACATGGGTAAACCCGTAGACGTGCTCGAAATCGATGGCCACGCCACCGAAAAGCCGGTGCAGGAACTAGAGCGCACCCTGTGCAGCGAAATTCCCTACCTGGGCAGGTTTTGCAGCATTGAGGGCAACACCGACATCGGCAAGGTGGTCGGCACCACGGGCGAAACCCTGCAAAGCTATCCCCTGGCGCTCACCCAGCTGCTGATTACCTACCACATGCTCAAGGCTGCCAAAATCTCCGAGTAGGGGCACCCGACCTACTGCTGGGAGAGCGCCTCGCCCCGCGACAGTTCGGTCAGGGTCATTTGAATAAAGCTAGAGGCCACCTCCGCCGACTGATCGTGGGTGGCAAATACAATTGCCAGGCTGCTGGTGTCACCAGCGCCGTAGCAGAGCACCCGAAAGGAGCCATCCTCAAAGTAGCCAGTGCGGTCAATGCCGCCCCGGTCAGACTCAACCCCGAGGCGGTCAATCAGCCGATCGGCCCGACTCAGGCAGCCAGCCACATCGGTGTCAAGCAGCTGATCGCCGCTGGCAATTTCCGGGCGAGCGCTGGCGGGCTGAGCCAGAGTGACCAGGCCCAGGCTGGCCAGGGCGATTCCGGGACGGATACTCATGCCGAGTCGGTTCCCGAACGCTCTGCAAATCGCGTATAGATGCCGTCTCATAGGATTAAAAGTAGAGTGAAGAACAACTGCCGCTCCTGAGGATGCAACCCCACCCGAATTAGCGGTGGGCTATTGTCACGGCCTGATCACTTAATACAGAATGCCCTCTGCCTTTCCGGATGCCCCCATAAAAAAAGCGCCGGAGCGATGGGCTCCGGCGCGTGGGGTGTTGAGGAGTGAACGATTAATCATTAATGTAGGAGCCGGGTATGTCACCGAGGTAGCCGAGGTATGACAACCCTGTGACATTTTTCGCCCCCCGTTTTGGGCGCAGTAGTCTAGGCTAATCTTGCCGCACCCTTTACCCCTATCTTGCCGCCTCCGTGACCCAGCCCGACACCCTGCGCAATCTGCTCAACGCCGTTTCCCAGGGGCAACTCAGCCCCGATGCCGCCTTCGACCAGCTCAAGTACCTCGACTTTGAGCCCGTCGATGATTTTGCCAAGGTTGACCACCACCGCACCCTGCGCACCGGTTTTCCAGAGGTGATCTGGGGGCCGGGCAAAACCCCCCACCAGATTGTGCAAATCATGCGCAGTCTGCACCAGCACAACCCGGTGGTCATGGCCACCCGCATTGAGCCCGAGGTCTACGCCCAGGTGCAGCAGCAAATTCCGGCGGTGCGGTACTACGATACAGCCCGCATTTGCGCCCTGGTGCCCACCGACTGGGTCGTTCAGCATCCCGGCACCATTGGCGTGCTCACCGCCGGCACCGCCGACCTGCCGGTGGCCGAAGAGGCGGCCATCACCGCCGAGCTGAGCGGGTTTGCGGTCAAGCGCCTGTGGGACGTCGGGGTGGCCGGGCTGCACCGCCTGCTGCACCACCGCCACCTGATTCGCAATATGGATGTGCTGATCGTGGTGGCAGGCATGGAAGGGGCGCTGCCCAGCGTCGTCGCCGGTCTGGCAGACTGCCCCGTCATCGCGGTGCCCACCAGCATTGGCTACGGGGCCAGCTTTAACGGCCTCTCAGCCCTGCTGACCATGCTCAACTCCTGCGCGACGGGCATTGGTGTGGTCAACATCGACAACGGCTTTGGCGCGGCGGTGCTGGCCGGGCAGATTTTGCGCACCGGAGCTCGCCTGGGGAGTAGGGGGGTATGAATGGAAGTTTTGAGTTTTGAATTTTAAGTTTTGAGTGACGGCTTAAGTGATCAACTCAATATTCAAAACTGAGCACTCAAAACTCTCATCTACTAGCGCAGGTCAGAGGGCATGGCGGCGGGCTTGACGGCAATGGTCTGGTCGCGCCCGTCGCGGTGGATATCGAGGTTGAGGGTGTCGCCAATAGCGGTAGATTCTACCCGAGCCTGCACGTCGGGGGGACTGTCGACGGGGTCGCCCTCAATGGCGCGGATGACATCGCCAATCTCTAACCCTGCGGCCTGGGCGGGGCTGTTGGGCAGCACGCCCACAATCAGCACGCCGGGCTCGTCGTCGTCGTCGAGCTGAAGGTTGAGCTGCTCTTCTTCATTGATGCGCTGCACCATCTCGGCGGAGAGTTCTACCATTTGAATGCCCAGGAAGGGATGCTGCACCTCACCGTTGGTAAACAGCTGATCGGCGATCCGCTTGGCGGTTTCGATGGGAATGGCAAACCCCAGGCCCTGGGCGTTGGCGCGAATGGCGGTGTTCATGCCGATGACTTCACCCCGGTCGTTGAGCAGGGGGCCGCCCGAATTGCCGGGGTTGATGGCGGCGTCGGTTTGAATAAACTGCACCCGCTTGTCGGGGATGCCCACCTGGTTGCTGCTGCGCCCCAGGGCGCTGATGATGCCAGCGGTGACGGTGTTGTCGAGGCCGAGGGGATTGCCAATGGCGATCGCCCACTGTCCTGGAGCTAAGTTTTGGGTGCTGCCAATCTGCACGGTGGGCAGGTCGGCAGCCTCGATTTTGACTACCGCTACGTCGGTGACTGAGTCTACCCCAACCACTTGGCCCTCAAAGTTACGCCCGTCGCGCAGGGTCACCTGCACTGTTTTGGCTCCCTCTACCACGTGGGCATTGGTCAAAATCTGTCCGTTAGCGCTGAGAATAAAGCCCGAACCAGTGCCCTGCTCGAGGCGATCCGGCAGGTTGGAGGGGGGCATTTCATCCTCAAAGAAGCGGCGAAAGAAGGGGTTGTTAAAGGCATCGGGGGAAATTTCGGGCACCGTGCGCTCGGCGTCGATGCGCACCACTGCGGGGCCAACTCGCTCTACCGCCAGGGCAATAAAGTTTTGGCTGACTGCGGCCAGGGGGCTAGCAGCCAGGAGATCGGGCGGCGTCTCAGCCACGGTGGTCAGCGAGGTCTTGACCGCTGGGGAGGGCTCGTCGGCGGCATCGGCGGCCTCAACGGAGCTGGCCTGCATGACGTAGTGGTGACCGGCCCAGCCCGCCCCGCCGCCCACGGCCAGGGCTGCCGCTACCCACGCGAGCTGCTGGGGAAATTGCTTTGGCAACGAGTCCATGCTTAATGCCCTCTGCTACTTTGCCTGGTGTGCCCTGCCTGTGAGACCTGGTAGCCCCTGCGATCGCGCCCTCGCAACTGCTCGATGGCCACCCTACCGACAACCTCAAGACGCTAGCTCTACTGTACCGAATATTCTCCAGAGCAAATATTTCCTGAATGGGGCAGCCCGGTCTGTAAAACCCAGGTAGCCCCCTGAGCAATTGAGGTTGTCCTGCCTATTATAGAGGCTGTACCCCTGGGGGTGGTCTGGCTTTCCTAGAGCCCCGCTGGGGTTGTCAGGTTTGCGGTTGGTTAGGTCGCTTACGGTTCATGGTATTTCACGATTTGCTTAAGCATTGGGCGACGCGGCGGTGGGCCGCGATCGCCGCCCCGTGGCAGGGTAAGGGGCTAGTCGCGCTGGTGGGGCTGGCCGTTGCCTGGCCTCTGGGAGGAGCGACGGTACCGAGCGCGAGCGCCCAGACGAGCCCGGCAGCCTGCGCCCAGCCGGTGCTGTCGCGCCTGACCCGTCATCGGGTAACCCAGGGCGAAACCCTGGCGGCGATCGCCCAGCGCTACAGCCTGCTGCCGGCTACGCTCATGGGGCTCAACCCCGCCGTGCAGGGGGGAACCGTCACCCCAGGGCAAGAGCTGCTGGTGCCGCCCTTTAACGGCATTCGGGTGAGCGTTGCCCCCGGCCAAACCTGGCAGGAGGTTGCCCGAGTCTACAACAGTAGAGCAGATGTGCTGTTTGAGGTCAACGGCTGCGTGAGCGCTGTCCCGGCCACTATTTTTGTGCCGGGGGTCAACTGGTTTCCCGGCGTGGCTACCACAGCGACCCCAGCGGCCGCCCCCGCCAGCCCGCTCCAGGGGTATCCACTGCCCCAGCGATCGCAGGTGATTGTCAACTACGGCTGGCAGCCCGACTCCGCCCAGGGCAAGCTGGTCTTTAACACCGGGGTAGCCCTGGCCAGCTCGGCCAGCACCCCGGCGCTAGCGGTCGGGGCAGGCACTGTGGCCTTCGCTGGCACCGACGCCGTCTACGGCAACCTGGTGGTGGTCAACCATGCCCAGGGGCTCCAGACCCGCTACGCCAACCTGGCGGCGCTGAACGTGCGGGCGGGGCAGACGGTGCGCCAGGGCGATCGCCTCGGGGCGATCGCCACCCCCGAGGGCGCTGACGACTCGTTTCTATTCTTTGAAGTGCGGCTCAACTCGACAGCGGGCTGGGTGGCCCAAGACCCCCAAGACCATGTGCCCGCCATGGTGCTGCGCTAGAAACCCGTCCCCTGGGGGCAGACTGAGGCTACAGCGGCGGCTTAAACCCTAGCGCCTACCGGCAAGAGCGCCTACAATTGGCCTTAACGGGTGCATTGGCAACGCTGAGATTGGTGCACCGATGGCCCCAGGTACTCTATGGCACAGCATGTTTCCGGGCAGGCTTCGCCCCGCTCCCCCCAACCCTTTTCCCAGGCCCAAGACCCCGCCGTCACATCGGGTTTGTTTTGGGCCCGGCTGCTGACCTATCGGCCTCTGTTTTTGCTGGGGGGGCTATGGCTCACCCTGGTGTGCGTGTCTGCGATCGCCTACCACGGTCTCATGTTTAACGAACCCGTTGAGGAGGCTGCCACCGCGCCGCTCTCGGTCATGGCAGCGCCCACAGGCGATGGTGCTGCTGCCCCAGAGGGGGCTTCTTCAGAGGAGCCCGCGGCCCGCTCCGGCGTTGCTCTCTGGGGACTGGTGAGCCTGGTGGGGCTCTGTGCCTTTGGCTCCTTTGTTTTGACCCAGCAGATTAAAGCCTCTGCCCGCCCGCCCAAACGCAAAAAAGCCCGCCCACACCCGGTCGTCAAAGCATCTGCCCCTGTGCGGCCCCTTCATCCAAAGCGGTTGGCCCCCTACTCCCCCCAGCGCGATGGGGTCATTGCCCCCGGTGCCAGAATTGTCGAAGCACCGCCCCGTGAGCCGTCCCCTGAGCCGCCCGCTGGCCCAGGGTCACCGACACCGTTAGAGACTCCAGCGGTAGCTAAGTTTAGAGTGGTGTCAAAATCGCCGCCGCCGGGACGGCGCAGCCTCCCCGACGGCAAACCGCCCCAGCCTGCGGTGGCCCGCGCTGCCCCGGTACCAGCGGCGACTTCAGCCGTGGTGCCCCCCGAGGCCGACCTGCCCCTCGACTGGGCTGAGGGCAGCGTAGCCCACGCCCTGGATATGCGCCAGCGGCGATCGCTGTCGTCGCTGATGTAGGCATCGATCGTGAAGGGGGGGCGTGACGGTGTTGTTCGTGAAGGATTGTTCGCCTAGGGGCATCCAGGGGCTTTGAGTCAGCTGCCGGTTATCTACCACCCCGACTATGTGGCCCCCCTGCCCGATGGGCATCGGTTTCCGATGCCCAAGTTTCAGCTGCTGCGCGATCGCCTGCTGCACGACGGCGTCATTACCCCAGAGCAGATCTACCAGCCGGGGGAACCGCCCCAACCCTGGCTGGAGTTTGTCCACCATCCCGCCTACGTCAACGCCTACCGTCAGGGCACGCTAGATGCCAAGGCCCAGCGGCGCATTGGCCTGCCCTGGAGCGCCGCTCTGGTGAAGCGCACCTGCACGGCGGTGGGGGGCACCATTCTCACCGCCAAGCTGGCGCTGGAGCACGGGCTGGCCTGCAACACCGCCGGGGGCACCCACCACGCTTTTCCCGACTACGGTTCGGGGTTTTGCATTTTCAATGATTTGGCGATCGCCAGCCGTGTCCTGCAAGCCCAGGGTAGGGTGCAGCGAGTGCTGATTCTCGATCTCGATGTTCACCAGGGCGACGGTACCGCCTGGATCTTTCGCGACGACCCCAGCGTCTTCACCTTCTCAATGCACTGCCAGGAGAATTTCCCGGCCCGCAAGCAGGCCAGCGATCTAGATGTAGCCTTAGCCTTGGGCCTAGAGGATGACGCCTACCTGGACTGCCTGAGGCAGCACGTTCCCGATTTGCTGGCCCAGGTGCAGCCTGACCTGGTGCTCTACGATGCCGGAGCCGACCCCCACAGAGACGACCTGCTGGGCAAGCTAGCGCTGACCAACACGGGCATCTATGAGCGCGATCGCTTTGTGCTCGACTGCTGTGTGGGCGCAGGTTATCCCGTCGCCTGCGTTATCGGCGGCGGCTACGGCCGGTCAATGGCGGATCTGATCTTTCGCCACTCGCTGCTGCACCGGGCCGCCAGCGAGGTGTACCAGGCCCACTGCCTATAATTGAAGTCGGCACCCGTAGGGTGGTTTAGGCGACCACCATTCTCAGCCACCAGCTGTTAACTTGTTGCCCCGCCGTAACCCACCGCCCACCCAGATTGAGGTTCTTCTGTCTCGTCAGCGGTGGGGCAGGGTAGTTGGCTGCGGTGCAGCACTGGGGCCAAAGGCGATGACCCACCCTACAGCTTTGGTACGCCATGCTGGCCGGGGCATACCAACCCCACACTCTATAATTAGAGCTTTGCCGATCGAGATGGTGTCATGGTTTGGGTCGTCGCCACTTTCTACAAATTTGTGCCGCTGAGCAAGCCGGAGGCACTGCGTGTGGAACTTTTAGAGAACTGCCTGGGCTGGGGGCTGCGGGGTACGATTTTGCTGGCCAGCGAGGGGCTCAATGGGACGGTGGCGGGCGATCGCCCCGCCATTGACGCCCTGCTCACCGGGCTGCACTCTCACCCTGAGATCGGCCCCTTCCCCCACCAGGAGGCCACCACCGCTGCACCGCCCTTTGAGCGCATGAAAGTCAAGCTCAAGCGGGAGATTGTCACCCTGGGGCGGCCCGACGTGAACCCAGCCCACCGGGTCGGTACCTACGTAGAGCCCCACGACTGGAACCAGGTGATCGCCGATCCAGAGGTGGTGGTGATCGACGCCCGCAACAGCTTTGAGGTAGAGCTAGGCACGTTTAAGGGCGCTGTGAATCCCCAAACTCGATCTTTTAGGGAGCTGCCGGGCTATGTAGACGCCCACCTCGACCCGGCAAAGCACCCCAAGGTGGCGATGTTTTGTACCGGCGGTATTCGCTGCGAAAAGGCCACTGCCTATCTTCTAGGGCAAGGCTTTGGGCAGGTCTACCACCTCAAGGGCGGCATTCTCAACTACCTCAAAACGGTGCCCGCAGACGCCAGCCTGTGGCAGGGCGACTGCTTTGTGTTTGACGAACGGGTGGCCCTTGACCATCAGCTCAACCCTACCGACCACAACCTGTGCCTGGGCTGCGGCCATCCCGTCAGCCCGGCTGACCAGGCCGCTCCTGAGTACGAGGCGGGCATTTCCTGCCCCCATTGCTATGCTGAGCTGACGCCGGAGAAGCGATCGCGGCTAGAAGCCCGCCAAAACCATCGCTAGCCCCCTGCGCCTGCTGGCCCAAAGCCTGCCAAAATCCAAAATCTAAACGCCAAAATCCCCCACCGCGCCCCCATGCTCCCCACCCATCCACCCCTGCAAGCACTCACCTACGGCCCCACCGACGGCACCGCTGACTGGTGCCTGGTGGCGCTCCACGGCTGGGGGGCTAACGCCGCCGATCTGGTGGGGCTAGCCCCCTATTTAGAAATAGCTAACTTTGCGATGGTTTTTCCCGACGCACCCTGGCCGCATCCTCAGGTGCCGGGGGGGCGCATGTGGTACAGCTTTCCCAGCGGGTACGACTTTCGCGGTTCCCACGATTTTGCGGCCCAGGCCGATCTGCAAACCAGCCGCGAGCGGCTGAAGGCCTGGCTGTTGAACCTGCCTCAGACAACTCTAGTTCCCCCAGAGCGCACCATTCTAGCCGGGTTCTCCCAGGGGGGGGCGATGGCTCTAGATGTGGGATTACAGCTGCCCTTGGCCGGGCAGATTATTCTCAGCGGCTATCTTCACAGCGCTGCTCAGATGCCGGTGAGCCCCCGCCCGGTGATGATGGTGCACGGAACCTTTGACCCGGTGGTGCCCATAGCCAGGGCTCAGCAGGCCAGCGCCGACCTGATCGCCCTTGGCCAGCCGGTCACCTGGCAAGAAATGGCCATGGGCCATGAAATTCCACCCCAGGTAATGGGGCTAATCGCCGGGTTTTGCGAAGATTTGAGGCAGGCCGGGGGGAATACCCTGACCAACCCTTTAGGATGAAGGGAGAGTGAATTGAACTGGGGTTGTGGCCGTGCAGCTCTAAGGCAACTGTCACCAAGGGGGAAAAGACTATGCTGAGCCTACATGTTTCGCAGCAGGCCGTCTCGGATATGACACCGGATACGGTGGCTGAGCTGGCCCGTCGCCTTGAAACCGACTCCTACGATACGGCCTTTGATGGCCTGCAAGATTGGCACTTGCTGCGGGCGATCGCCTTTCAGCGTCCCGAGCTAGTGGAGTCCTACGTCTATCTGCTCGACCTCGAACCCTACGATGAGTCCTAGGCCGCTGGCGGCCAAATCCGGCTGAAATACCCCCGAGTCGTAGGGGCAAACGGTGTTTGCCCCTACCTATAGGCACCTACAGGCGCACGCTCAAGCAGGCGCACACTCAAAATCGAGAAATCGAGGTTTCGGCTACGGGTTGGGCATGGCGAGTGGTTCTACAACCGGACGGTCTCCCCGGCGGGTGCTGGTGGGCATTAGCGGCGGCATTGCGGCCTATAAGGTGTGTTCAGTGATTTCGTCGCTGGCCAAGGACGGTCTAGCGGTGCGGGTGGTGCTGACCCAGCAGGGGCAGGCCTTCATTCCGCCGCTGACGGTGGCCACCCTGGCCCGCCACCCTGCCTACACCGACGAGAACTTTTGGCAGGCTACCCAGGGTCGGCCCCTACACATTGAGCTGGGCGAATGGGCTGAGCTCCTGGTGATTGCTCCCCTCAGCGCCAATACGCTGGGCAAGCTGGCCCACGGCCTGGCCGACAACCTGCTCACTAACACCGTGCTGGCCTCTACCTGCCCGGTGCTGCTGGCCCCGGCGATGAATACCGACATGTGGCAGCAGCCTGCTGTGCAGCGCAACTGGCAGCAGGTGCAGCAAGATGCTCGCTACCACGCGATCGCGCCGGGGAGTGGTGTGCTGGCCTGCGATCGCATCGGCACCGGGCGTATGGCCGAACCCGAAGATATTCTCCCCCACATTTACTCGCTGCTGCACAGCGGCGGACGGCGTGACCTGAGCGGTAAACGGCTGCTGATTAGCGCCGGCAGCACCCGCGAGTTTTTAGATCCGGTGCGGTTTATTGGCAATCCCGCCAGCGGCAAAATGGGAGTGGCCCTGGCCCTGGCGGCGCTCCATCGCGGTGCCGTGGTCACCCTTGTCCACGGCCCGATGGATGCCTCCCTCAAGGCCCGCCTGGGGGGCATCCAGGTCGACGGCGTTACCACCGCCGAGGAGATGCACCGGGCCATGCTCAGTCATCTCCCCCAGGCTGACTGGGTGGTGATGGCGGCGGCGGTGGCCGATGTGAAACCCACCACCCGAGCCGCCAGCAAACTGGCCAAGGCCGATCTCCCGGAGGCGCTGGCCTTGGCCTCGGTGCCAGACATTGTGGCCGACCTGGCCCAGAGGCGGCAGCCCCATCAGCGGCTGATTGGCTTTGCGGCCCAGACCGGCGACATTGTTGCGCCAGCAATGGATAAGCTGCGCCGCAAGGGGCTGGACGCCATTGTGGCGAACCCGATCGATGTGGCAGGGAGCGGGTTTGGGGGCGATCGCAACCAGGCCGTCCTGCTCACTAAAGCGGGCGAACAACTCACCATTGCTCCCTGCCCTAAGCTCAATATGGCCCACCAGGTCTGGGATGCACTGCTCAGGGCTGGATTTTAGGGAACTTTTGGGCAACCTTGTTCTACTGCCGCAGTCGGTTTAGTCAGGATACTCTGCCAGGCGAGAGCCTCTGGTAGGGGCATTGTGCCATGCAGTGCCCTCCCCATCAGGTATGGCCTAACCCAAGCGCCCTCTGCACTAACCGTTTTAAACCGCAGGGATTGAGCGGCGGTTCAATCCCTGCGGTTCAATTCCTACAATAGAAGTCTGACTACATCTATGAAGCAAGACCTATGAAGCCAGCCAGTCCTGCCTCGGGCGAAACCCTTGAGCGATTAAAGTTGACCATCTACCTGGTGCCCGTCTTTGGGGTGGTGCCCGCCCTTTTCAGTCTTTGGCACCGGCAGGGCAGTCGCCAGGAGTTGGCGGTCAGTCGGCTGGTGGTTACCCTGGCGCTGGCCTGGGTTATAACCTACGGTCTACTGAGCGCTGGCAGCTATCTATCTCCAGGCCTATCCCTACGACTCCTGATTACGAATACATTGGTAACAACGGGTTATACCCTCACCAACCTGGTGCTCATGGTGCGACTTTTGCAGGGTAAGTCGATCAATGTGCCAGGTTTCAGCCCCCTGAGCAAGCGGCTGCCCTAGGGCGATCGCTCCGTAACTCGAGGAATTTCAGCTAATTTCTCAGTCCTGGCCAACATTGCGTGGGTCGGCTGTCTGAATTGCTGCTAACATGCAGCTAAAATTTTGCAGGCTGTTCCCACTGCAAGATTGCAATCTACTATATTTCACTGTCTCTTGCCATTGCCCTGAGGTCCCTGGTGTCTCAACGTCATCCCCAACATTCCAACCCTCGTTCACCCCAGGGGCATCCTCAAAAAATGCCGATGCAAAAGCGGCGGCGCATCTCTCGCATGCTGGCTGTGGGCCTTGCTTTAGCCACGGTAGCGGGGGTATCTGGGGTGGCCGGGGCGCTGCTGGCCGTTTCGCTATCGGCCTCACCGCTCATGCAGCAGCCGCTAAGCACTGAAGAATCTGGAGTGTTTAACCAGGATACCGCCATTGCATCGAGTGGCAATCTGCGGCTGCCCCGCCTCACCCGCCCGGTCAACATTTTGGTTTTGGGCGTGAAGGTGCTGACCACTGACGTCCAGGATGTGCCCCCAGAGCTGCAAAACCTGGGTTATCACGCCCTGGTCAACTCCTTTGATGGCCTCTCAGACTCGATGCTGCTGCTGCGGTTTAACCCCCAGACTGAGCAGATGGTAGTGCTGTCGCTGCCCCGCGACACCCGCACCTACGTGCGCGGTCGGCTGACCAAACTCAACGAGGCCAACCGCGACGGCGGCCCCGCCCTGGCGGCAGAGTCGGTGAGCGATCTGTTGGGGGGGGTGGCCGTTGACCGCTACGTGCGCATCAATGTGCAGGGGGTCGAAAAGCTGATCGATGCCCTGGGCGGCGTCACGGTCAACGTGCCGACAGATATGAAGTATCAAGACGATAGCCAGCACCTCTACATCAACCTCAAGGCGGGCGAACAAAGCCTCAACGGCAACCAGGCGCTCCAGTTTTTGCGCTTCCGCTACGATGCTCAGGGCGACATTGGCCGGATTCAGCGCCAGCAGATGTTTATGCGCGCCCTGGCCGAGCAGACTCTGAACCCGGCTACCATTACCCGGCTGCCCAAAATTTTGTCCGTAATTCAGGAGAACGTAGACACCAACCTCTCGGTGGAAGAACTGCTGGCGCTGGTGGGCTACGGAGCGCAGATCAACCGCTCCAACGTGCAGATGCTGATGCTGCCTGGCACCTTTAGTCGGCCCCAGGACTATGTGGCCAGCTACTGGTTGCCCAGCTACAACGACATTGACGGCATGGTTGATCAATACTTTGGCTTTGGCACCCAGCGGGTGGCCAACACCAGCGACCCCAGCCGAGTGCGGGTGGCTATTCAAGACAGCACCAATGACCCGGTGGCGGTTCAGGCGCTAACCAAAGCTCTGCGCGAAAGCGGCTACTCCAATGTCTTTGTTGACAGAACGCTCCATGACCCCCTGCCTATCAGCCGGATTGTGGCCCAGCGGGGCGACGGGGCGACCGCCGAAATGGTGCATCGCTTTTTAGGCATTGGCGAAGTGCGAGTTGAGAGCACCGGCGCTCTCAACTCCGACATCACCATTCAGCTGGGTCAAGACTGGAACCAGGGCCTGGGCGAGTCGCTCTAGCCCAAAGGCTGTTCCCCCGTTTGTCTGTACCGATGCCTAGAATTGCCAGTGTCTCATCGCCCTACGCCACCGCCCCCAACTCGATCGCCCCAGGGCCGCTCGCACCACCGGCAGCGCCGCCTGTCTCGACTGCTGGGCTTAGGTATTTCCCTGGTCGGGGTGGCGGCGGTGTCTGGAGTGGCCGGAGGCATGTTGGCCCTTTCGCTGTCGACGACACCCCTTCAGCAGCAGCAGCTCAGCGCTGACGAGGCCGACGTCTTTAGCCAAGAAACGCCGATTTCATCGTCGGGCAACCTACGCCTGCCGCGTCTCACCCGCCCGGTCAACATTCTGGTGCTGGGGATTAAAGTGCTCACCTCTGACGTTCGAGAGGTGCCGCCCGAGCTACAGGGGTTGAGGCACCACGCCCTGGTCGATTCCTTTGAGGGACGGTCAGACTCGATGCTGCTGCTGCGCTTTAACCCGCAAACTGAGCAGCTGGTGGTGCTGTCGCTGCCCCGCGACACCCGCACCCGCGTTCGAGGCAGCCTGACCAAGCTCAACGAAGCCAATATCTACGGTGGCCCGGCCCTGGCAGCCGAGTCGGTCAGCGACCTGCTGGGGGGTGTGGCCATTGACCGCTACGTTCGCATCAACGTGCAGGGGGTCGAAAAGCTGATCGATGCCCTGGGCGGGGTCAAGGTCAACGTCCCCATTGACATGCGCTATCAGGACGACAGCCAGCACCTCTACATCAACCTCAAGGCAGGGGAGCAAACCCTGGATGGCAACAAGGCGCTCCAGTTTTTGCGCTTTCGCTACGATGCCCACGGAGACATTGGCCGAGTGCAGCGTCAGCAGATGTTCATGCGGGCCCTGGTCGAGCAGGCGCTCAACCCGGCTACGATTGCTCGGTTACCGAGTATTTTGTCGGTGATTCAAACCAACGTAGACACCAACCTGACGGTGGAAGAACTGCTGGCCCTGGTGAGCTACGGGGCGCAAATCAACCGCTCCAACGTGCAGATGCTGATGCTGCCGGGCAGATTTAGCAGTGCCCAAGACTTTGCCCTGAGCTACTGGCTGCCCGACTCTAGCGAAATTGACAGCCTGGTCGATCAATATTTTGGCTTTGGCACCCAGCGGGTAGCCACCTCCCTCAGCCCCAGCCGCGTACGCATTGCTATTCAAGACAGCACGGGGGATGTGGTGGCAGTAGAAGCTCTCACTCAGATGCTGCGCGACAGCGGCTACTCTGACATCCGCATCGATAGAACGCTGAACGAACCTCTGCCGATCAGCCGAATTGTGGCTCAGCGGGGCGATGGGGCCACCGCCGAACTGGTGCATCGGTTTTTGGGGATGGGCGAAGTGCGGGTCGAAAGCACTGGGGCCTTAAACTCCGACGTCACCATTCAGCTGGGGCAAGACTGGGTTCAGGGCCTGGGGGAGTCGCTCTAGACGACCTGGGGTGGAAGAACGCTACCGGGTTAGACTGGCGAGGTAGCGATCGCATCGGATGAACCTCTATGACGCAGTGGGTATGGGGCATGGCGGCCCTCGCCGGACTCAGCACAGTCACCATGTCTACCGTGGCCAGGGCTCAGCCGTCACTTCAGGTAGTCTATCCCCCCAACGACCACCAGACCACGGCAGCACAGATCTTTTTCATCGGTACAGGAGCGCCTGACCAGCCAGTATTGCTCAATGGTGAACCGATCGCAGAGCGCAGTGAGTCCGGGCATTTTGCCCCCTCCCTCCCGCTCAGCATGGGTGCCAACACCTTTACCCTTACCCAGGGCGACCAAACCCTAACTATCACCGTGACGCGAGTGCCAGCGGGGCCAACCCTACCGACGACGCTGGGCTTTGCCGAGGGCTCCCTGGTTCCCGCCGCCGATATGGCTCGGCAGCCAGGAGACTGGATCTGCCTGGGGGCGATCGCCCCTGCCAACGCCAGCGTCACCGCATCGCTGGCGGGGCAGAGCTACCGGCTGCTGCCCCAGGGCGATCGCGCCGACCTGCCCCCCAACTCAGCGGTGCTGACTGACCAGGCCCAGCCCATCGCTGCCGCTGGCCCCAGCCGCTACGAAGGCTGCTTTATGGCAGCAGAGCCCGCCGATTTGGGCCAGCCCACCTACAGCCTTTCCCAGCATGGCTCAACGGTCACAGCCCAGGCGGCGGGGGCCGTCAGCATCCGGCCTTTGGGTGCGGTTGAGGTGGTCGAAGTGACCGCCGCCGCTGGCGTAGCCCGCACCGGCCCCAGCACCGACTATTCGCGCCTCACCCCCCTGCCCCAGGGCACCCGCGCCAGAATTACCGGCTACGAAGGCGACTGGCTGCGCCTCGACTACGGCGGCTGGATCAGGGCGGCTGAAACTCAGTCGATAACGGGTTTTGGGCTGCCGCGATCGCTGATTCGCGGCATCACCTCCCGCCAGGTGCCCGGCTGGACAGAAATTCTCTTTCCCCTGCAAGTTCCCGTCCCCGTCAGCGTTGAGCAGGGCACCAACAGCTTCACCCTCACCCTGCACAACACCGTGCCCCAGACCGACACCATCTACGTCACCGACGACGGCCTGGTCGAGCGCCTAGACTGGAACCCCGTGCTACCCGACCAGGCAGAGTACCGCATCCATTTCAAACCCGATCAGCAGTGGGGCTACAAGCTGCGCTACGAAGGCACCACCCTGGTGCTATCCCTCAAGCACCCCCCCAGCCGTCAAGCTGCGCGCCCCCTGGCGGGCACCACCATTCTGGTAGACCCTGGCCACGGCGGCGAAGAACTCGGAGCCCTTGGCCCCGACGGCACTCCTGAGAAAGCTCCAAACCTCGACGTTTCTCTACTGCTGCAAGCGGCCCTGGAAGCTCGGGGTGCCCGCGTGATCATGACCCGCACCGACGACAGCTTTGTCGCCGTCAACGATCGCCCCGCCCAGATCGCCGATGTTGAACCCACCCTGGCCCTCAGCATTCACTACAACGCCCTGCCCGATGCCGGTGATGCCGAAAATACCGCCGGTATCGGTGCCTTCTGGTTTCACCCCCAGGCCCACAGCCTGGCCCAGTTCCTCCATGACTATCTGGTCGCCGAACTCGATCGCCCCTCCTACGGCGTCTTCTGGAACAACCTCGCCCTCACCCGCCCCCACGTCGCCCCCTCCGTGCTGCTCGAACTGGGCTTTATGATCAACCCCAACGAATTTGAGTGGATTATGGATCCTCAAGAGCAAGCGCGACTAGCAGAAACTCTAGCCGAGGGCGTGGAGCTGTGGGTGCAGCAGACGGGGGGAGGGGAATGAGTGAAGGGAGGTGGGGAAGGTGGGGGAGATGAGGAAGATGGGAGAGAGGAGGAAGATAGGGAGGCGGGGGAGAACGGCGGCAGAGAGCTGATAGGGGCCAAGAACTCTAGGATTGAATGTCACCTACAGACTCATTTGCAGGACAGAAGTTTAAACCGATGATCAGCCGATCCTTTCCGTGAGGTGAAGGACGACGGAACGTCCTTCTCGTAGGCCGCAGGACGCGCGCAGCCGGGGGTCTGGGGCCAGCGAATTGGTCCCAGCGGCAGATCTGGCTGTCGACCACATTGTGCGCCGCCTAACCCCCAGCCGCCCCGCGGCAAAACCGCTGTAACTCCTACTAACCCCAGCGCCCCCGCCCACTTTCTATAATTTGTGCAAACGCCCTTCCCCAGGCAGCAGCCCATGTCCTACAAAGACTTCACCCTCGAGAAAGTTAGAAAGCAACTTGGGCTGGCGATCGAAAGCAATCAAGATCTTTTTACTGAAGTCAGCCAACCCCTACCGCTGGCCCAAGAATTCACCAACCACCTCAACTACAGCGTGCCCCTGGCCCTCTCGATCAACACCGAAAAAGCCCGTTCTGAAATGGTCATTGCGCCCATGCTGGTGCAGCTCAAGCGCCTACTAAACGACCAAATTAGTCTCTTTTCGGGAGTAGAGTTTTCGGTAGACCCCGCCCAAGACCTAGTTGGGTTTTGCGACTTTATTATCAGCCTGTCGCGTCAACAGCTCTACATCAGTGCTCCAGCTCTGATTATCTTTGAGGCCAAGAACGAAAACATTAAAGGTAGTCTGGGTCAGTGCTTGGCAGCCATGGTGGCGGCGCGCATTTTCAACGAGCGAGAAGGCCAACCCCTACCCCAGATCTACGGCGCTGTGACCACGGGCAACCAGTGGAAATTTCTACGCCTGAGCGACCAGACCGCCTAGGTTGACCGGCGAGACTACTATATCGATCAGCTAGAAACCCTCATGGGCATTTTGGTCAGTCTGGTGCAGCCCCCGCTGCCTGTGGTGACGGTTTGAGACTTCTGTAAATGTGCGTTGGGTTTAAGACCATGCCCCATAGCTAGGGAAAACGCCTTCTTTAGCGCAGAGATTCGTCAATGTCGGGTACGTAGCTGTCTTCGTAGCGCTCAATCAAGACCCAATGACATCCATCATGGAGGCGAGGGGGTGGGTTTCGTCTTCGCCCACCTGGTCAATGAGGCGATCGAGTAAATTGACCAGGTGGTTATAGTCTTGCTCTGTGTGCGGCACAAAGGGCGTTTGGGTACTGTTGAGCAAACTCATTCAGCCGCTTTCGAGTGATACGCAGACGGCAAATGGATATACGACCATGGCTCTCTCAACCTCGACCTCACTTTATCTCCAGCAGGAGAATTTCCCTTTCTTGATGGTTGGGCTTTGTGGTGGTTGGATGGGGGTTGGGGGATTGGGGGATGGGTTAGGGTTATCGTTTCTCTTCTCTCGCACAGAGACTTGTGAAGCGTAACACGAGCCAGTTCTAGGCGTTTTTTAAAGTTTGTAAATAGCTGCCTTCTAAACGATTTACCTACCTTTCATCGATCCGTTACCTGGCAACGGGGCTGCCCAGACCCCCGAGTTTTTGAAAACCTCGGGGGTCTCTCCTCAGGGGGGCTCAAACCGTAGGCGAACGACGTCTGGATTCAGGCAAGTAGAAAGCCGCGATGGGTAAGCGGTGCATTGCCGCCCACGGGGAGAAATTGGGGGCTTTTAACAAGATGAGATTTTGGGCCGCGAATGCACCCTACACGTTCAATTGGGGATTGCCAAGGTAATGATTAAAGACCGGCCTTGAGGGCCAAGCCCCCACCCCCTAGAATAGGAATTTGTCGAAAGTGCAGGAAATCCCATGACCGTTCGCGTTCGCCTTGCCCCCAGCCCTACCGGGACTCTGCACATTGGTACCGCCCGCACCGCCGTCTTCAACTGGCTCTACGCCCGCCATGAGGGCGGCCAGTTCATTCTCCGCATCGAAGACACCGACGAAGAGCGATCCAGAGCAGAATTCACCGATAACATTCTCACCGGCCTCAAGTGGCTCGGCCTGGAGTGGGACGAAGGCCCCTTCTTTCAGTCCCAGCGGCTCGACCTCTACCGCCAGGCCATTCAAACCCTGCTTGACAGGGGGCTAGCCTACCGCGCCTACGACACCCCCGACGAACTCGACGCCATGCGCGAGGCCCAGAAAGCTCAGAACCAGGCTCCCCGCTACGACAACCGCCACCGCGACCTCACCCCCGACCAGCAGGCCGCCTACGAGGCCGAGGGTCGCCCCGCTGTCATTCGCTTCAAAATCGACGACAGCCGCACCATTTCCTGGAACGACCTGGTGCGCGGCCCCGTCACCTGGCAGGCCAGCGACCTGGGCGGCGACATGGTGGTGGCCCGCGCCTCTTCGGCGACCACCATCGGTCAGCCCCTCTACAACCTGGCGGTCGTGGTCGATGACATCGACATGGCCATCACCCACGTCATTCGCGGCGAAGACCACATTGCCAACACCGCCAAGCAAATCTTGCTCTACGAAGCTCTAGAAGCAGCGGTGCCCGAGTTTGCCCATACGCCGCTGATTCTCAACCAGAGTGGTCAAAAGCTCTCCAAGCGCGACGGCGTTACCTCGATCTCTGACTTTCAACAAATGGGCTTTGTGGCTCCGGCCCTGGTCAACTACATGACCCTGCTGGGCTGGTCGGCCCCCGACGCCGCCGAGCAGTTCACCCTCGATGAGGCGGCTAAACAGTTCAGCTTCGATCGCGTCAACAAAGCCGGAGCCAAGTTCGACTGGGACAAACTCGACTGGCTCAACAGCCAGTACCTCCACAACCTGGAGCCCACCGCGCTGCTGGAGCTAACCCTGCCCTACCTACAAGAAGCCTACGCCATCGACGGGGCGGCGGATCAAAGCTGGCTGCTCCCCCTGGTGACAATGCTCGGCCCCAGCCTCACCCGTCTGACAGACGTGGTAGAGCAAAGCCGCTTTTTCTTCACCGAAACCGTGGATTTCACCGACGATGCCAAAGCTCAGGTGCGGCTCGACGGTGTATCGGCTGTGCTGGAGGGCATTTTGGCGGGGTTGACCGCAAAGGCCCCGGCCACGATTGACGAACTCAAGGCTCTGGTAGATGAAGTTACCAAAGCCCAGGGCGTGAAGAAAGGGCTGGTAATGAAATCGCTGCGGGCGGCGCTGATGGGTGCCCTCCAGGGGCCAGACCTGATGGAGTCCTGGCTGATTTTGCGGCAGCGCGGGTTTGATGTGCCCCGGCTGCGGGGGGCGATCGCGATCGTCTAACCACCTCAGCCCGCCGCTATTGTGCCGGGGTTGTAGCTGGCCCCAAGCCGCTCAGAGTTGCAGCAAGACCGGTTTCTGCCGAGTAGGGGTTGGTTGTCAAGCAGCGACCTCAGCGGTTCTGGGGCAGCTTTGGGGAGCAGTCCGCAGAAAAGATCCCACGGTTGCCGCGTGGGGTAGCCAAATCGCTCCCCCGTTTCTAACCTCGATAACCCGCTAAAGTAATCAGTAGGGGAAAACTCGGCGATCGCCGCCAATTAGAAGATCAGCGGCCTTAGGAATCAACAATTTGACGACAGGTTTGCCCGAGTCCCACTGCTTACGTTACATTAAGTAAAGATTTATCTCATATTTCTTTTGTCGGCTTGAGATTCTACTCCGCAAACCTGGGTGCATCCCGTTCCCCGGTGTGCCAAATACAGGGCCAAGCTCGGCCACCCTTCGTTAACTGAACACCCGTTAACACTGTGCACGTTAGTCAAAAGAGGCCATAGGTATGAAATTTTCCTGGCGAGTCGCCTTACTGTGGACCCTACCCCTGCTGGTAATAGGGTTTTTCTTGTGGCAAGGAGCATTTTCGTCGGCACCCGCCGATATGGGTCGCAATACGGCCAACACCCGCCTCACCTATGGTCGCTTTCTCGACTATCTCGATGCCGGTCGGGTGACGGCAGTCGATCTCTACGACGGCGGCAGAACCGCCATTGTTGAAGCTGTTGACCCCGATATCGACAACCGGGTCATGCGGTGGCGGGTCGATCTGCCGGGCAACTCTCCCGACCTGGTGAGCCGCCTGCGCGGTGCCAACATCAGCCTCGACTCCCACCCCCCGCGCAACGACGGGGCGCTGGTGGGTGCTCTGGGCAACCTGCTGTTTCCGCTGCTGCTGATTGGTGGCCTGTTCTTTTTGTTCCGCCGCTCCAATGGGGCCATGGGTGGCCCCGGCCAGGCCATGAGCTTTGGCAAGTCTAAGGCCCGCTTCATGATGGAGGCCAAGACCGGCGTCATGTTCGACGACGTGGCCGGCATCGACGAAGCCAAAGAAGAACTCGAAGAAGTTGTCACCTTCCTGAAGAAGCCCGAGCGCTTTACCGCCATCGGGGCGCGCATTCCCAAAGGGGTGCTGCTGGTCGGCCCTCCCGGTACCGGTAAAACCCTGCTGGCCAAGGCGATCGCAGGCGAGGCGGGCGTGCCCTTCTTCAGCATCTCCGGTTCCGAATTTGTCGAAATGTTCGTCGGCGTTGGGGCCTCCCGCGTGCGCGACCTGTTCAAGAAGGCCAAAGAAAACGCCCCCTGCATCATCTTTATCGATGAGATCGACGCCGTTGGTCGGCAGCGGGGTGCGGGCATCGGCGGCGGCAACGACGAGCGCGAGCAGACCCTCAACCAGCTGCTCACCGAGATGGATGGGTTTGAGGGCAACACTGGCATTATCATCATTGCCGCCACCAACCGCGCCGACGTGCTCGACTCGGCCCTGCTGCGCCCCGGTCGCTTTGACCGCCAGGTGATGGTCGATCCGCCCGACATCAAGGGCCGGGTTGAGATTCTCGAAGTTCACGCCCGCAACAAGAAACTGGCCGAAGATATCTCCCTGGAGGCGATCGCCCGTCGCACCCCCGGCTTCACCGGGGCCGATCTGGCCAACCTGCTCAACGAGGCCGCCATTCTCACCGCCCGCCGCCGCAAAGACGCCATGACCATGGCCGAGGTAGACGACGCCGTAGACCGCGTCATCGCCGGGATGGAGGGTGCCCCCTTGGTAGACAGCAAGAGCAAGCGGCTGATCGCCTACCACGAGATTGGCCACGCCATCGTCGGCACCCTGGTCAAAGACCACGACCCGGTGCAAAAGGTCACCCTGATTCCCCGCGGCCAGGCCCAGGGTCTGACCTGGTTTACCCCCAGCGAAGAGCAAATGCTGATCTCGCGGGCGCAGATTATGGCCCGTATTACCGGTGCCCTGGGCGGTCGCGCCGCTGAGGATGTCATTTTTGGCGATGCCGAAGTCACCACCGGGGCCGGTAACGACCTCCAGCAGGTGAGCAATATGGCTCGGCAGATGGTCACCCGGTTTGGCATGTCTGACCTGGGGCCGCTGTCTCTAGAAAGCTCCCAGGGTGAAGTGTTCCTCGGTCGCGACTGGCTCTCGCGCTCGGAGTACTCTGAGGAGGTGTCGTCGCGCATCGACGGCCAGGTGCGTACCATTGTGGAGCACTGCTACAACCAGGCCAAGGGCATCATGCAAGACCACCGCGCCCTGATCGATCGCCTGGTCGATCTGCTGGTCGAGCGCGAAACCATCGACGGCGACGAGTTTCGCCAGATTGTGTCTGAGTACACGGTGGTGCCCGATAAGCAGCAGTTTGTGCCCCAGCTCTAGGGTTCAGCTGTTGAAGTAGCTAAGGCTCGTCCCTGGGGACGGGCCTTTTTAGCTGGAGAGAAATTGTCTATGCCCCGCCCCGTACTCTACGTAGCGATTACGAACCACGGTTTTGGCCATGCCACCCGTGCCGCCTCGGTGGCCGCTACGGTCAAGGCGCTCCAGCCCGAGGTCGATTTGGTGCTGGCTACCACCGCGCCCCAGTGGCTGCTCGACGGCTACCTGCCGCTGAGCTACGAGTATCGGCCAGTGGCCTTTGATATTGGCGTGATTCAGCCCGATAGCCTGACGATGGACTTGCCCGCTACCCTGGCCAAGCTCAACGACATCCAGGCCCGCCAGCGATCAACCGTGGCCGCCGAGGCTGCCTACCTCAAGCAGCGCGGAGTAAATCTGGTGCTGGCCGATATTCCGCCGCTGGCCACGGCGATCGCCCATGCCGCCAACATCCCCTGCTGGATGGTCAGTAACTTCGGCTGGGATTTTATCTACCGGGGCTTTGGCCCAGAGTTTGAGGCGATCGCTAGCTGGATTGGGGGGTGTTTTGAGGAGTGCGATCGCCTCTTTTGCCTGCCCTTCCACGAGCCCATGGCCGCCTTCCCCGCAGTAGAAGACACCGGGCTGACCGGAGGCACCCCGCGCTACGAGGCTGAAGCGCTAAGGGCACAGTGGCACCTGACTCAGCCCCAGGAACGCACTGTGCTGCTGACCTTCGGTGGCCTTAGCCTCCAGACCATTCCCTACGATCGCCTCGCCCAGTTCCCCGACTGGCAGTTTCTCACCTTCGAGCAAGATGCCCCCGCCTTGGCCAATCTGTTCAAGGTGCCCCGGCAGGGCTACCGCCCGGTAGACGTTATGCCCCTGTGCAGCCGCATCGTCTCCAAGCCGGGGTTCAGCACCTTCTCCGAAGCCTGTCGCCTAAATCTGCCGATTATCACCATCACCCGTGAAGATTTTGCCGAAGGCCCGGTACTCGTCAACGGCCTGCAAGACCACAGCTGGCACCGCGTGCTGACCCCGAGCGAATTTTTCGATGGCGACTGGACGTTCTTGACCGAGCCCCTAGACCCGCCCCGCACCACCCAAGCCCTGGGTAAAGACGGCAACCACCAGATCGCCAGAGCCATCGTCGAGTACTTGAGCAGAAATAGCTGTAGCCAGCCTGGTTAGAACAGTTTCCCTAAAAACGTTTGAACGTTCAAACGTTTCTAAGACTTTTAAATGTTCTAACCAATATGATTAAACCAATATGATTATGGCTGTCGCTCCGGCACTCGTCTCAACAGTTAACTACCGCCTACTCAGGCCGCCCCTGTCCCGTCGGCAGCGATGGCGGATTCTGGTACGGCAGCGGAATGTACTGCACCGTCGGGCGGCCCATCATCGGCTGGGGATAGAGATCCATCAGCCCGTAAATTTCCAGGGGGAGACCCACGGTGACAGGCAGGCCCATATCCGTCGCTTCTTCCACCGAGATTGGGTAGTCGTGGGTGACCTGGCCCGTGGTCAGGCGATCGACAATTGTGTCGATGTGGGCAGGGTCAACCTTCTGGCGAGGAACCGAGTCTTCTAACAGGGCGCGCACAAATCGCTGCACCTGGGCGATCGCTTTGCGGGCTACATCGGCGGTAATCAGCGTCTGATCGTCCATTTTCTCGGGTGGTTTCGCCTCCAGCACCTTGAGAATGCTGGCCGCCGCCACATTACCCAACTGCGGGTCCACCGGCCCCAGCACCGCGTTCTCGTCCATGACAATTTCATCGGCGGCCATGGCCAGCATCGTGCCGCCGCTCATGGCGTAGTGGGGGATAAACACCGTCACCTTGGCCCCGTGGCGAATCAGCGCCCGGGCAATCTGCTCGGTGGCCAGCACCAGCCCCCCCGGCGTGTGCAGAATCAGGTCAATGGGCACATTCGCCGGGGTGAGGCGAATGGCCCGCAAAATCTGCTCCGAGTCTTCAATATTGATAAACCGCGAAATCGGAATGCCCAGCAGGCTGATCGACTCCTGGCGGTGAATCAGCAGAATGACCCGGCTGCCGCGCTGCTGCTCGAGGTTGCGAATGGCATTTACCCGACGCGACTCAACCACGCGCCGCTGAATAGCGGGCTGAAGGGAGGAGAGAATCAAAAAAATGAAAAACAGGCTGATGGTGTTCATAAGCTGAAGAATAGATACAGCACTGGCGTTAGTCTTGATTCTGGCCAAGACACCAGGGGGAGATGAGCAAGGCGGCCATCAATAGCCCCTAGCATCTCAGAAACCAGGGGGAGATGTGAGCCTGGGTTAGTAAAATCCAGCCCCAAGCCCCATCGCCCATCGCTATGATGACGAATGGAACGCTCAAGGACGTGAACCCGTGATCCAATCCTCTGTGGCTGCGCTCACCACCGGACTCCTGGCCCTTGTTTGCACTGCTGTCCAGGCAGGAGATCTGTCCTTTGCAACTCCCAACGGGCTGTTTCGGATGGCCCCCGACGGCGGCGATCGCGAGGCCCTGCTGCCCGAGGACGATCACCCCTTTAACGCTCTCGCCTGGTCGAGAGACGGTCAGCGGCTGGCGATCGTGCAAAACTACGGCGAAGTCTACCGGCTGGAGCCGGATGCCGCCCCCGAATTGGTGTTTGCCAGCGACTGTCAGCGTCCCCCCACGATTGATCTGCTCTGGCAGCCCGACGGAGAAACCCTGGTCATCAAGCAGCATTGCCCAGCCGCCACCGCAGGAGCCCCCGCCGCCCTTGGTCTGTACCTCAGCCGCGTCAGTGGAGAAGTCACCGCCTTCGAGACCCTGCCCGACCGCCTAGAGTCCGACATATATCTAGCTCCCGACGGTCGCCAGGTGGCCTACGTAGCCGGTCAGCATCTCTTTGCCGCCGCGCTCGACGGCAGCCGCCCCCGTCGCCTCACCCAGACCGCTGGCATCTACGGCGCTGCCGGTAGCCCTTTGGCCTGGTCGCCCGATGGCACTCAGCTGGCCTTCTACGAGGGCAACTACCCCTTCCAGCGCCTCAATGTCATCAGCGCCAGCGGCGGCGATCGCCGTCTGCTCACCCCCGAACCCGACTTTCAAATCTACCGCAGCCGCGTGCTGTGGTCGCCCGACGGTCGCTACATCGCCTACTATCGCGCCCACAACCCTCCCTTCAGCAACCAGGAGGTGATCGCCCTGGTCAACGTCAACACCGGAGAAACCCAGTCCCTCACTCGGCCCGGTTTTTATGACGCCCTGAGCTGGGCTCCCAACAGTCAGCAGCTCGCCCTGGCTTCAGGGGTGCAGGCAGGCCAGCAAACGCTTTTTCGCCTCGATCTCGTCAGCCAAGAATTTACGGCGCTGACTACCCAGCCCATGCAAAACCTGCTCGATAGCCAGTGGGCACCCGACGGCAGCTGGATCGCCTTCACCGCCACTCCCGCCGCCGACCCTCTAGGTACCCAGGTTTTGCACCGAGTACGACCCGATGGCACCGCCCTAGCTCCCCTGACGGCAATCGACGAGTACATCTACCCCTTTACCTGGATACCTGTGCCGCTGGCGGCCGATCGCTAGCTAAGCCAGGCTCCGCAACGCCGCCTGGATCTCGCTCTGCCGCTGTACGGCGGCTAGAGCCTGCGCCACCACCTCAGCCCCAGCCCCTGGGCGACACGACGATTCGGTGAGTCGCTGCTTCCAGTGGCGACTGCCGGGCTGCCCCGCAAACAGCATCAGCATGTGGCGGGTAATTTTGTTGAGCTTAAGCCCCCGGCGAGTCCAGTGATCGATATAGGGCAGCATCGCTTCGACCACCTGCTGACGGCTGAGGGCAGCGGCAGGGGCGGCAAAAAGACGCTGATCGACCTGGCTAAACAGGTAGGGATGGTCGTAGGCGGCTCGACCGATCATGACCCCATCCACCTGGGCAAGCTGCTCAGTCACCTGCTTAAGCCCGGTGAAACCGCCGTTGATCTCAACCCACAGGTGGGGAAACTCCCGCTTCAGACGGTGTACATCGCCGTAGCGCAGGGGCGGCACCGTGCGATTGTCCTTGGGGCTCAGCCCCTGGAGCCAGGCCTTACGAGCGTGAACCGTGAAGTGGCGGCAGCCGGTTTGGGCCACGGTAGCCACGAAAGCTGCCATGTCTTCGTAGCGATCGCAATCGTCTACGCCAATGCGGTGCTTGACGCTGACCGGCAGGGGGCTGGCGGCCAGCATCGCCGCCACACCTTCGGCCACGCGCTGGGGCTGGGTCATGAGACAGGCCCCAAAATTGCCGCTGCGGACGCGATCGCTGGGGCAGCCCACGTTCAAGTTGATGGCACTGTAGCCAAAATCGGCGGCGGCGCGGGCCGCCGCCGCCAGCGTCTGCGGATCGTCCCCCCCCACCTGTAGCACCAGCGGCGACTCGCTGGGGGTAAAGCCCAGCAGATGGTCGCGATCGCCGTAGAGAATCGCCTGGGCCGTCACCATCTCCGTATAGAGCAGGGTGTGCCGCGTGATCTGCCGCATGAAGTAGCGGTAGTGGCGATCGGTGCGATCCATCATCGGCGCAATGCTGAGGGGCACCTCAATGGATGTCGCTACAGCGGCGCGATTGCTTGCCTGTCTGATCGATACGGTCATAGCCCCGCGCGGTTTTGCCACTGTTCCGTAGTCTAGCACTGTGGCTTTGAGACCACCGCTGCGATCGCAGCTGAGTTCTGAGCCGGTTCATGCCTTCTAGGGGCTTTCCCCCCATCGAGTTCCGCTCAGGAGATGGCTCTGCCGCCGCTATCTCCTTTTTGCTGGTTAGCTGCGATCGAGCGGGCGGTGAGGTTTGCGATAGATTAGAGACAGATAGCGATGGCCATCGCCTAGGATGTCGGCCTCGGCCCTGCGGTTCTGGCGATGGCTACAAAGGCCTATCTCGATCTGATACATAGCTCTCTAGAGCAAGGAATCCCATGACCAGCGCCACCAATGTCTTGGGCAGTCCCCTCGCCCCTTGCTGCACCTCACCCATGACGGGTTTTTATCGCGATGGCTGCTGCAACACCGGCGCAGGCGACCTGGGCGTTCACGTGGTCTGTGCCCAGATGACCCCTGAGTTTTTGGCCTTTACCAAAGCCCAGGGCAACGATCTCTCGACCCCGGTGCCGGCCTTTCAGTTTCCGGGGCTCAAGCCGGGCGATCGCTGGTGTCTGTGCGCCGCCCGCTGGCAAGAGGCCCTGGAGGCTGGAGTTGCCCCCCCGGTAGTGCTTGCTGCCACCCACGCCGCCGCCATCGAGCACGTGGCGCTCGATGACCTAAAGCATCACGCCCTTGACAGCTAGCTCTAGGCAAAAACCCGCTCACGCCAACCGCACCGCCGTGCCGCTGGCGGCTACCATCAGCATGTTGCCGCCGTTGTTAATCTCAATCGACTCGTAGTCGATGTCCACCGCAATAATGGCATCGGCCCCTAAATCTTTAGCGGCCTGCATCATTTCTTTGATGGCGGTGTTGCGGGCCTGGCGCAGCGACTGTTCGTAGGCCCCCGATCGCCCCCCCACCACGTCGCGAATGCCGGCGAAAAAGTCTTTGAAAATGTTTGCCCCGAGAATGGCCTCGCCATTCACGATGCCGCAGTACTGAATGACCTGACGACCGTCAACATTGGGGCCGGTGGTTACAATCATGGGTTGCCTCGGGCTAAAGCGTTTTAGAACTCATCTGCATACTAATATCTAGCCATGGAGCCCGGGTAACCGGCGCACTGCTGGAGATAAAATCTACCCCGGTCGCCGCGATCGCCCCCAAAGTTTCGAGCGTTACATTGCCAGAGGCCTCGATTTTCACCGCTGGCCGGTGCTGGCGGATGCGCTCCACGGCGGTCTTCATCACCTCTGGGGACATATTGTCGAGCATGATGATGTCTACGGGGCAGGCGATCGCTTCATCGACCTGCTCAAGGCTGCTCGTTTCAACTTCCACCGTCATTGGGTAAGGAATTGCCGGGCGAATCTGGGCCACCGCCGCCCGAATGCCCCCGGCTGCCGCAATGTGGTTGTCTTTAATCATCACCGCATCGTCGAGGCCCATCCGGTGATTCACAGCGCCGCCCACTCGGCTGGCGTACTTTTCAAACTGCCGCAGACCGGGGGTAGTCTTGCGAGTATCTACAAACTGAGTGGGGCTGTGGGCCAGCTGCTCCACATACTGACGGGTGGCGGTAGCAATGCCGCTCAGGCGCATGACTAGATTTAGGGCGACCCGTTCGCCGGTCAGCAGAGCCGCTAAAGAACCGCTGATTTGGGCAATGGTCGTGTTCTGGGCACAGGGGTCACCATCGTCAATCAGCGGCACAAAGCCCACCTCGGCATCTAGCTGCTGAAACAGCCGCTGGGCCAGGGGCAGCCCGGCAACAACTCCAGGGGCGCGGGTCACCCAGACGGCTTGCCCTGGCCGCTGCGCCAAGGCCCCCAGCCCAGCCGTAGTCCAGTCACCACGACCGACATCCTCTCGCAGCCAGGCTTGGAGGCAATCGTCTAGAGCGATATCAGACGTAGAAAAAAGGGGAGGTTGCGGCATGGGTAGAGGTGCTCTGAGATAGCCGTGGGGAACAGGGCTGTTGGTCTAGATCGCTGAACAGCTGGCAATTTCTGCCACAGCCAGAAATTATTGTGCTAACTTACGAGTAATGCCGCTGTTACGGCAGGTATCTCTACAGATTTTACCGTTTAGGATTCAGGAGGTGATGCCCATGCAAGAGAGTAGTAAACGTGTGGGTCTTCAGGTTGAGATCAGCCGGCTGTGTGCCGGGGCTGTGCTCTAGCTTCAGTGTTGGTTGCTTCAGCAACTAGCTAAGCTTTCGAAGCTGGCTGAGTAGGGTTCCTCCCGGCAGTCAGGTTCAACCTAAGATCCAACTAGACCGCCCCTGCTTAGGAAGAGTTTCTTCCCCTGGCAGGGGCGGATAGCTTTTAAAGGGGGACGGGTGGCCACAAACTCAGAGTTGCTTCACTGAATGCGATCGCGCTCCTGCACCCTTAGGCCCTGCACCCTTAGGCCCTGCACCCTTAGGATAGACGGGTAGCTTTCCCTATTCCTATGGCCACTCTCCTCAGCGATCGCGACATTCAAACCAGGCTCAGCGACCTCCCTAACTGGAGCCTCAGCGGCAAAACCATTACGTCCACTCGCACCTTCAAAGACTTTGTCACCGCCATAGCCTTCGTAAATCAGCTGGTGGAACCCGCTGAAGCCGCCGGACATCACCCCGATTTAGAAATCTCCTACAACCGCGTTGTCATCAGCCTGTCTACCCACGATGCTGGCGGCTTGACAGAACAAGACTTTGCCATGGCCAACGTTATTTCTGCCCTGGGCTAGGCTACAGCCGCGCCGCAGCGAGGCGATCCCTGGCGATCGCCTGCCCCAAGAGATTCCTATGCCGCCTACTCGGCATAGGAATCTTTTTTGCTAAAACCACCGGGGCAAATGCTGGTCAGGCATTACTCCATAAATGATAGCCATTGTCAGCAGATAAGCTGCGACCAGGCGTCTGCATGGTAATATCTCAGGGAAGTCTATTGACAAAAAATATCAATAGACTTCGGTTCCTATTCAACGGTGTGAGGAAAATACCAAGTGAACAAACTATTCTGGCAAGCTTTGCTGGCTGTGCCCGCTGCCCTGGGTGCAGCGGTGGCCGTCTCTG